>ERZ794936.190-NODE-190-length-36978-cov-7.530970_pt1 | contig 36978 bp, 16 predicted proteins | sample MGYA00511083_ERZ794936 | MGnify/ENA primary metagenome ERZ794936 (study PRJEB30137, sample SAMN04331409) | food metagenome | isolation source: Y2 must sample point D1 replicate A | place: Australia: South Australia | collected 2014 ... | reverse complement strand
GACGAATTCAAAAGGACGATGGAAGTGGATAGAAGCACGATGGAAGTGGTTAGAAACACTCATTGAGCTTTAATTAAAACTATTTTACATATTTATATAAGCATAATTATAGGTTTTCTATCTTGGAAAAACTGACATTAGCGAAATATCTTACATCAGGGTCTTCGTCTTTGATTAACTCATTCAATTTTGGTAGAATAGAATTATTGATCAAGTTGGCATAGTCGTTCTTACCTAGCTTTTCAACAACGACGTAGTATGCTTTGGCGACATTAAATCTTATGTTAGGTACTTTATCGTCATTTAAGTGTTCAATGAATGGTAGTATTTGTTCCAAAATAATATCATTAGAAACAACTGATATTAATTCTGTTAATGCATGCAATAATGTGATTCTGAAGGTGAAAACTTGCAAGATATCGGATTTACTTTGTAACAGCTTTTTGATGATTTCTTCATTGGCCCATTCAGATCCAAAAATTTCACATAACTTTTTCAAGTTGGTAATGGCTGCAGATCTTATAGAGTAAACGTTGTCCCATAAGAAATTCAAACACATCATATTCAACTTTTCTTGGAAAATTTCTAGCTTCAATTGCTTAGCTAAAATAGGTATGTTCTCAATAACAGCCAATCTTACCCTCCAATTCAAATCAATGGATAATTCTTGAATGCATGGTAATAAGTTTTCTTTTAGAATTTCAATTCCCACCACTTCATTGACATTTTCCAAATGAGATATAATTTGTAAAGGAACATCTGGAGATTCATCCTTTAGCATGGAAATCAAAATTGGTACTAATCTATAGACACAATCTTCTCTGTCCATAATCTTGGCCATGTATGTAATCTTAGAAGCAAGTGATACTCTAACTTGTTCATTAGCATCAGTTGACAGTTTTTCCAACAAAGGCAAGAATTGGTCTAAGTAAAAATATCTACCTTTGGTTTGTTCATTGGTATCTGAAACACGAGTTTCACTAGTGGAAGCAGAATTAATATTCAAATCATCTTTGTTTAATCTTGCCTTGATCAAAAATTCACAAAACTGAGGAATTTCCTTACCAGCAGCCTTTCTGACATCTGTTTCTTGATCATCGGTTAACTTTTGAAACATTGGGATCAATTTGTCTAAATAATTGCTGTTTTCTCCATTCTTAACGACATAGAATTGTTGAGTAATCTTGTTGAAATTTTCAGCAACCATGTATCTTATCCTCCAACCTTGGTCATTACCTAAGTTGATGGCGGAAGACAACAAATCTTCAAAATGTTGATAATTGTCCAAGTTGTTAAAGAAGCTTAATATAGAAATTAAGATTTCTACAGCCAAAAACTTAACTGAATCTTGTAAATCTCCAATAACCTTTTCAAACATAGAACTAATAAACTTCAAATCAATGTCTAAAGAGACGTCGTTGGTCTTATCAGCTGAGTGACCAGTGCTTAAAAGATCAATGATTTCCGGTAGACTCTTAGCTGCAGATCTTCTGACCATTGGAGTATCATCAATACCCAAATTGTAATAGTATTCAAACAACTTCTTTTTCATGTTTAAATCATCTTGTAAACTCTTGTCTTGAAGTTTCTTGAAACATTCCAAGAATAAACCACAGGCAGAACACTTACTTGAGAACCATTCAGTCAAAGATAAGTGTTCAACAAGAGGAATGAAATCCGATAATATTTGTTCTCTAGACATTTTAGAAGCAACGTAATTCAATGATTCGACAGCTTTGTTTCTAACCAAAGTTTCCTCAGTGGAAGCTAAGATTTCCAAAGGTGGAAGTATGTACTTACTAAATTCAACCCCACCAACAAAAGGAATGAATGTGTCGTTTAATTGTTCTGCTAATACTACAAATACCTCATCTTCATCATCTTGAGCAACATCTATTAAAAACGGAATCAATTCGTCTCTAGTTCTTTGTGGACCTAAAGCTTTAGCAATGATTTTAAGTTTTTGCATGGCTTCAACTCTATTGGATACTTCATCATGCTTAAGTTCGTCCATAAGCAATGCTAAAGGAAAAAGATCATTTGAAGAGTCTATAGAGGATAAATCTGGGACTGATATCTGATGTGCTGCTGTTTCCATTGTATTGTGTAATATTTCGTTATTATTATTTTCTGATTTAACCAATATACTGTCAAGTTTTTTTTTTTATGTTATTCTATTGAAATTTTGGTATTTTCAAATGCGCAAATTTTTCTTAAATTTAGAGAATAACAATCTATACTATGACTTCTTGATACTGCTGTTTCTTGGTTTGCCTTATCAACATCTTCTTATAAACATCATTAAAATGTTGTTAACACAACGACTCTATTTGCCCCTCAAAAATTATACATAATTAAAAAAAAAAACATATATTTAAAAAAACGGTGCTAGTAAAAAATTTTCGTTACACTGTTTTTCTTCCCCCTTCACGAAACGAACATTAACGCAACCATATAAGCTGTAATCAGTATGCGTAATCTTACAGCTAAATCGTATACAAATTAAGACTAATTAATCAATGAATTAGTTCATTATAGCTTATTATATACCTAGTAAGAGCTTGATTCTTCTGATAAGTCTTAAAGCTTTATTTTTGATACCCTTACCAAATTTAACCCCTAGTATCAAGACTACTAGTGATGCGGAGATAGCAAACCCAGTGATAACTTTATACTTTGAATCTTCATCAATGTCATAATTATTTTTCCAACGCAACATAACGGATATGTATCTTTGAAAGTCAGCTTGAATTTTATTGAAAACGCTGTCAAAGTTATTTTTATAATCTGAGCTAATCTTTGCGTATATGTCGTTGTTATTATTCCACAGCTCCTTGAATTTGTTTATGATGTTTTCTTTGGAGTAAGGATTTTCACAGTCATTTTCAGGTTCACCTTCAAGAATATTCAATGTTTTTCTTCTTACTTGCTCTTTGTCATCAGATTTGTTATCTATATAATTCAATAAATCATTCAGAAATACGTCGTTGTTATCGTTTTTGGTTTTCAAAAGCTCTAAATGGCTTGTAAACAAATTATCAAAATCATCAATACTCAAGGTGTTTTTATCAACAACTTTCTTCTTGAGCAATGTTAACTCAGCAGAGTCTGTATCTTTTATTACAAAATCATCATTGTTAACATTCAGTATTTCTAGTATGTTTTGTTCATTAGATTGCAGAGCAATTTTTAATTTCAATTTGAGGTAATTCTCGCCTGTGTATGTTTTGATTTCATTAGCCAATTCACTCAATTTTTCTTGTTCATTTTCTTCCAAATTCAAAAAAGTCCAAAGGTTATTTTCGTAATGATTAGTCATTGATAAGATTTCTTAGTAAGTTCCCTTGATATATGGTTTATACTGCTATGTTCTTAAAAACCTTAATAGTCATTGAAAGAAGAAAAAAAACGCACCAGCAGAAAAAACAACCCAACTAGTGATAACGAAAATTCCGACGTGAATTTTGTAAATATACTGCATTAAAGCTACCTTTTATGAATGTTACATCCGATACACTTATAACATTATTTCATTGCTAACAGGGACAGGTGCAATACGTAAAGGTTTAAAGTCACGTTTCAGTATAAACGACTGTGTGATTAAGAAAAGCGCTTAATGACTTTTTGGGAATGTGGTGTTTTTATCCCAAATAGGAAACTATACAAGTTTAATCAACAACAAAAAAAAACGAACAAAAACCAGACGGAAAAGCCACTAAGAGATGGTAGTTCGTCTTTCGTACAGGGAGGACTTTACAGATCACAATTATAAGAGCATATGTTACTATTTTGTAAATAACGTTGTCATTAAGTACGTTTTTGAGGTGTTGATTGAGCTGGAAAACACCATCCTATATTTATGACACAAAATAAGATTGAGGTTGTTTCTCAATTAGATGCTTCTACATACATTTCCAAGAATGATGTACTAAATGAAAGTAAGAAAACAGAACAAATACAACCAACTTGGTTTCAAGTTTACAGGTTTGGTTTACAAAACAGCATTTTGGGAGTCAGAGATACCCTAGTGTTGATATTTTGCAACTTTGGAAACGATTTTTTCTTGAGTGGTACTCTCAAATATCCATTATTGGGCATAGTTGAGTATATCAAAAGATTCAATTTATATTCTAAGTTTATCACTCCTCTTTTTTTGTTCCACATAGGTACTATAACAATGGTTGGTGTTCCATATATGATAATAATATTTCCCTTACAAGCCACTAACTTATCAATGATTTTTGGTGTTTTTGGTGTTGTGATTGCTTTGATTCAATCATTTATGGAAATCAATGCTATTTCTTTATTAGTTTCAAAGTGTATGTATTTTGATACATACATGGAAGGGGTCTTTGAGAGTGTTTTAAAAGCCAATGGCCATTCAGACTTTATTATCACCTATAAGAAAAATTACTTGGTTAAACACGGTAGAGTGCCTATTTTAGAGTTAGCTGGGGTTGAAATACCTCGAGATCCAAAACCCTTGAAAAGACCCAACAATAATATTTTTTGGAATTATATGAAAAAATCATTGAAAAAGCTTGTTCCGATAAACATTGCATTTGTAAAATTTGCCTGGAGTAAGAGGAATGACAAGATCTACTGGATGGACAAGGCTTTTCCAGAAGTTGGATATTTTATTTTTACAATTGTCAAGCTACTATTTATTGTAGTTATATCAAATGTGCCAATTATAGGTCCATTAACCGTTGTTTTGTTAGCTTCTTCTATGCGAGCAAAAGGAAACTTAAAATATTATTTCAAAATGACTGGCTATGATCATACTATGATACGGTTATTAGTCCACCGACACTATGGCCAATTTTTTGGCTTTGGAGTTGTTGCTGGTATCATTGAAACAGTTCCATTTGTGTCATTTCTAGGTGCAATTTCAAACCAGATTGGGGGTGCTTTATGGGCAATTCAACTTATTGAGTTAAAAAAAACAAGGGATAGCATTGTTAACGAAAATGGTGAACCAATAAATCCAATTCAACCATGAATTCAAATGCTCAATTGTTTTAATTATTTACTTTTGTTATATAAATTTACATCATTTTGAGTTAAACCAAAGCTATACTATCAACACAACCAAATCCAGCAGCAACACCACCCTCATTTGAATCACTTAACTTAGATCTTAATAACCATCCATCATATGAGTTGTATTCAATTTTTTTGGTGTCAGTATCAATTAATACTGTACCGAAAATACCCAATTCAGAAAGAATATCAACATTGTACAATTGGTTGTTTCTTAAAATAGTATTTCCTTTTGTAGGCTGAGCATTGATCAATTCCATCAAAATGTATCCAGCCCATTCCTTTTCATCAGGAATGTTTTCTTTTAAGAAAGGGTAAATATCTGATTTGTAGATATTGTTACCACCACCTTCCCTTTGTGGTTTCAAAACAAAGTTATCCAAAACCTTTGAATCATTTTGGTTTATTAATTCTTTAGCGTATTTACCCTCAGCAGAGTCATCAAGTGGATGAATCTTGACAAATGTGTTCAAAAGATTGTTAGATGTCTCTTTATCAGAAATGAACTTTTCAAGAATTTCAGGAGATGATACCAATTGTTGAATTTTCTTAGAACCAGCTAATTGCATTTTCAAAGTTGGAGTTTTGATAGCTAATGATGTTTCCAAAAACAGCCTGTTGTTCCAAGACTTTTCAGATTGGAAATCGTTTGGTGAATAGCATGATCTGAAGTAAACCAAAGAAATAACATCATCGTTATAGTATAAATAAGAATCCTGTTTCTTGTTGATTTTTCCTTCAACTTCATCAATAGTAATTCTTTTGGCTTTAATTTTGTACTTATTAAACAACTCATACTCAATCAATCTTTGATCAAAAACATTTCTTTCATTTGGTTGTACAACAAACAAAACAATAGTATTTTTAATATTTTGTTGAGTTTCAAATGTATCAACACCATACTTAATACTAGAAGCAATGTTAGCTAATGAGTCTGAAACTGGAACTTCCAAATTTCTTTCATCAAAGCTTGACTTGACTTCACCTTTATAGTAACCACTTTCATGTAAAAATGAGTGTAATGCCGATACTTTAGTAGATAAAGCACCGAATGAAACAGAAATTGTGTTAAATTCAACTTCTTTCAGGTCATAAGTTTTATCCTTATTTTCATGTAACAAAAAATCATTTCTGAAAATACCTAACTCCTTGTTTTGCTTTTTATAAGTAGTATCGTTTTGATACTTTAGGTATAATTCATACAACTTACCAGTGAAATCAGCATCAAATTCAGAAATTGACTTAATCACTGTGTCTAACCAGTTGGTGTTATCCAATAAAATGTTGGCATACAATTCATTATAAGCTTTTTGAATGGCAACGGCCTTTTCAAAACTCTTCTTTGGCAGAATGGTTGGGTATAAAGTCACTGGTGCAACAGCTGTTTCGTTTTTCAAATTCTCCAAATCTTTATACATGACTAGTCCATTACTTAAAGAATAATGATTGATCTCGTTGACTAAAGTGTTTATTTGAGAGCTGTTTAGCTCAGGATAAATGTAAGTCATATTGAATCTCTTTTGGTCTCTCAAATCAACGTTTAAATTAAGCTATGAATTATAGTTTTCAAATTTATTTAACGATAATATTTGTTTTTTTCAACTTTTTTTTTTCAAATAGTATATATACTAAGTTCGTTTCTAGTATTAGCTCATAGATTGAAAAATTGGATATTTTACGCCTTAAACCCGTGCGGAATATTTGTTCACCACAGTTTCGCTTGTATAATCAGAATCTTATCTCAGCGATAAGAACCTCGGCAAGAAAGCTGAATTACTAGTAGACTGAGAAATTTTAAAAAATTGGGCATAAGAAACCTTGAATAAAATGAGCTATTACATATTAAATGATGTAAAGGTAAATTACTTATTAAGAATAAATAAAGTTGACATTCGAGTTTACTAAAAAGCAACTTCATTTGCGCTACTAGGATCAGCGCTTCCCGCAGCTAAGCTGTTTTCGTATTTGCTGACACTCTCCCAGTATTCTAAAGTGTAAGGATCATCTATCTCCGGATTAGGAGTTTTGACTCTTTCAGACTGAGGTGCATCTTCAGCGGATATATCCGCATCACTGTTATTAGTCTTTCTGGATATATCCGTCAATGTGCTGTTGTTCACCAGAGTATTGCTGGTAGAATGATTACCGTTTATTTTATGCACATCGATCATATTAGACTTTATTATGTCCTCGGTTGAAGGACTGACTTTGACTTTCTTTAGGTCCAGAGGCTCGTTTGCACTGATTTCATAACTGATCTTTCTTTTTCGCAAAATATTTAGAGGCACAGGTTGGGCATATAAAGAATCTTTTTCGTTGATTGATTTGATTTTTTCTTGTTCAATAAGGAAATCCATCACTTGAGCATCATTACTCAAACCATCAAACAATGTCTTATAATCTTGTGATGACAATAACCCTAGAGGATTTCCGGTTGTAATATTATTCATTCCCAAGATATTTTGATCCTTAAAATCTATGACTATGGATTGTGTGTTTTTGTTAACTTCTATCTTTATATTTTCTTGATCTCTTTGTTTCAGTAAAGCCTTGGTCAATTTCTTCTTTCCTGTATTGTTGACAAAATCAACAACGTGTTGCTGTAGATTAATCATAGGCTGATGCTGATATTTTTTGTTATTCAATCCAAACATCGTATCATTCAAAGTCTCCATAAACAAGTCTGCTTGAGAATAATGATATATTTCCTTTCTCTTTTTCTCAATAATTTCAATGTTTTTTTGTATTTTACCCAGCTTTTTCAGATTAGAGAAATCTTCAAATAAGGGATTATTGGACTTGATTGTAGGCAAAGGTGTAGATGATCCAGCTGAAGGACGACTCTTGGCACTTCCTGGATTATTACTTTGAATATTTGATGGTGGCACTGTTTGTGGGGCTGCTGATACAGCGGGATTGGGTTTGGCAACACCAGCTTGTGTATTAGAGGCTTGTTGATAGTCCTTGTTTTGATTCAACATTTGAGACTTTGGATCTACAGACATATTATTAGGTATGGCGTTTTGTCTTTGTTGCTGTATTTGTTGTTCTTTTTTAGTGATTACACCATAAATGTATCTTTTAATTAACATTTGGTGTTCTTCAGTAGATAACGTGGCAGATATTGATCCCTTTTGTTGACTTGCTCTGATAGCAGCCTTTGCTTGACCAACTAAAGTCTTTTGCTCATCACTGGTAAAATACTCATTCAGCTTTTGTAGTAACTGCTGATTATCAATCGGTTTGTTTTGGTTTACAGGAGCTGCAGACTGTTGCTGTTGCTTTAATTGGTTTAGTCTTTTTTGTGCAAATTCATTAAAGTATCTTTTGATATACAGGTTGTACTCATCATTGGACAAGTTAGCAGGAACTTTTCCTTGTTTTTGTAAATTTCTCAGTAAAACTTGAGCAGTTTCTAACAAAGCTTTTTGTTGCTCAGGCGTTATGTACCTAGAGCTGTTTTCCAAGTTTGCATTGCTAGCATGTGCATTACTGGATGTGCTACTATTGTTAGCCGTATTGTTGTTGGTATTGTTACCAGATGCATTTATATTAGGAAGTAACCCACTCATTTGAATTTTTTGTAATACTTCGTCTCTCTTAACTTTGAAAAAATAACTTTGGTGATACTTATACAGACTCTTAACAGCATCATTGTTGGCTAGCCCTGCTTGCAAAACCTCCTTCCAGTTGGTCACATTAGATGGACAGTTAGGAATCTTTGATAATAATTCTTTAGGAATAGGTGCATACTTTAGCTCGTTTAATATTTCAGTTTGTTGTTGTTCAGTAAAAGAAAATTTACCATTTTGAAATTGATTTGGAATATTTATAGTGAGGTTGTTGACTATTATATTATTGGAATTCCCATTGGGTCTTGCTCTTGGTTGTTGTTTTATTTGTTTTTGTTGCTGGGTTTGCATGAATTGTCTTTGCTGCTTGTTATACGTATCTTGAGTCATTTCAATTCTGTTTGTTATAGACTCAAAATAGTTGTTTTTACTTGTAGAAGATAAATACAAATTGTTTTCATAATCAGCTGCTGTCTGTTTTAACTTATCAGAGTCTGTTTTACCATTATTTTTCAAATTAGAAATCTTTATCAAGATATCTGCTAGAGCTTTTACGAACCCTAGTCTTTCATGTTTGGTAACTGTAGCTCTCCAAGCATCACTAGATGTAGACATTGTAGCTTTTGGAAGAAAAAGAAAAAAAGCAATAAAATAACTAATAAGTATAGACTAAATAAATACTTATATCGTTTTGGTTTTGGTAAAAAGCTATAAAAGTATCTGTCTTTGCAGAGTAATTTCAATTAATTTGTATTTTCAATATTATTTTTTAAAGGTGTATATAGCCAAAAAAAAATATTGAAAAAAACAAAAACTCAGCGAAAAAAAGCCTAAAAAAATTTATATGACAAAAAATCATATTCTTATGGTAGCACCGGTGAAACGGCAAAAGAGAAAAAACAGTCACGTGTTTATGAGATAACGAAGAATCGACAAGGTAATTTTTTGAAAAATAAAAAAAATCTAACGGGGAACCCCTATACATAAATAGTCATTTCTGCCTAGAAACTTGAAGATCTCTGCCTAGTGTATTGCATTTTTTCTCTCTAAAATAAAAAAAGCAGATTTCAACGCTTTTTTTCCAAAGCTTATCGAGGATTTCTTAAAAAAGGTGATTTCCCCATTTATCAAAATTCAGTTTTTTTTTTTTCTTATCGTGATGGAAGATACACTAGGATTTAAGGATATAACCCTCTTTTGCTTACAACTGTTGGTACACCACAGCTTTTTATTTGGTCTTCATGTTGTTATAGGTGAAAATGCTACGTAGTTTACGTGCACGTGTGGTGATAGTGCCGTTTCCTTTGGTGATTGATAACATTGGGAGGTGTAGGTGAGTTTTCAAAGCAATCTCAATTATTGTTCTCCTACCAGTGTATGGGGCAAATTGGCCATTTGTGGTGTGCTTTTTTTTTCTCTTTTCTTGAGCTTTTTCTTTGAGTTCTCTTAATTCTTGTTTCTCTTTCTAGCTTGCTTTAATTAATACTCATCCTTGTAAACATGTGTGTTTTTTCCCCCTCACTAAAAAAAATGACTTGTATCCATCAGTTTGCAATGCATTCTTTAGATGGGATGGATCGTTTTTTTATCTTTGGCTATTAGCTCATGTCCGGATTAGGAAGCAGATTTATGCCTCCCATTTGATACATATTCAATGCTGAGTTGGATTATGTTGTGCCTGTTGATAGGGCTCGATGTAGTGGGGACAGTGTAATTCCTTACGGTGTTAATTCGATCGCCTCCATCAATGTCAAGAATGTCAAGGCTAGTCAGGGGTTTGAAACCTCAGCAAAGATCAAGGATACAAGGTTTACTTGAATGATTTAAAAAAAATTCCAAGTCTTATATATAATCGTCTCTATTCGTCTTGCTTTATAGCATCGCCTATAACATCATTCAATAGAGAATTCAACTTTAAGTTTTCAGTATTTTCTTTGCCATCAGCTTCAGTTTCCTTAGAAATATGAGAATCTAGTTGTAATTTGTTTTGTGCTAATTTGTTTATTTGTTCTTCAATAGTTCCGTTGGATATTAATGTGTACACATTTACTTCTTTTGTTTGACCGACTCTATGGGCTCTGTCCATAGCTTGGGCATCATCATGTGGATTGAAGGACTGATCAAATATCAAAACGTTGTTAGCAGCAACTAAATTAATACCAAACCCACCAGCTTTCGTAGACAAAATAAACACTTTGATCTCTTCATCTTTGTAGAACTCATCAATCAAGGTTTGTCTTTCATTTACTGATGTAGATCCGTCTAATCTTAAAAATTTAAATCCATGTAATTTCAAAACATAACCTATAACATCTAATACTTGTGTAAACATAGAGAAAATTAACAACTTTTCACCTTTTTTAACAACAATATCCTTTAATAACTTTAACATGATCTTGATCTTTCCACTGTTTTCCATCAAATCGTCATTATCAATCTCGTATTTCTTTAAAGTTTTTGGGAACTCCCTACAAAGGCTATTCAATTCTATATCTGACATAAACTCCATATCCTCTTGTATGTATTTCTTGTTACCATCTTTTCTATAATAAGGCTCCTTTAAAATATCTGTACTCATCTTGTCTATAATCTCATCGGTGAATACATTTCTGGACAAACCTGGATGTATCGCTAGCTTTCTCAAATGCATGATCCAATTCTGTCTAGATTTGCTAGAACCAGTTAGTTGTTTGTTTTCCAACATTTCTTTCATTTTCTTGTCATACATTTTTTTTTGCTCAGAAGTAGTGTTACAGTGAACTACTGTAATATGTTTAGCAGGTAAATGCTTCAAAACTTGTTGTTTTCTTCTTCTTAAAATAAAAGGCTTCATTAACTTTTTAGCTCTTTGTAGTGCTTCTTGAGCTAGCAAAGGATTGTAATCACTGTTGTTCTTAGTAGTGGCCTTTTGCTTAAAAACATTTATTAAAGCTTCCTGTTGTTCATAAAACAATGAAGGCATAATAAAGTTCAATAGAGAAATCAATTCTCTCAAATTGTTTTGTAATGGTGTACCGGTTAACAAAACTCTAAAGTTGGCTTTAATTCTAATCAACTTGTTAAATCTTTCACTCATTGAGTTTTTTAACATATGGCCTTCATCAAAAACAACACAATTAAACCCTCTTTTTGCTAAAAATTGATGATCTGGTTTGGATCCTGCTGCTAAGTTATAAGTGGTTACCAAAACGTCATACGTAGATGTATCGTCTAAAGTATATCTCAATTCTTCTCTTTCTGACTGTGAACCGTAGTAAGGCACAACTCTGATTTTAGGACAGAATTTTTCAAATTCTCTAAGCCAGTTTTCTAAGGTTGATGAAGGAACAACAATCAAATGAGGACCATCCTCTTTCTTTTCCAATAAATGAGCCAAAAAAGAAATAACTTGACAACTTTTACCTAGCCCCATTTCATCACCTAAAATACAAGACAACCCATTTATGTAAAGTAAGTACATCCAATTTATACCTGACAACTGGTAGTCTTTCAAAGAAATTTTTCTGCTTAGATACTTTGGTGGCTTATTAAAGAATTCTGTAGATGTGGCACCAACGCTAAGATCTAAAAGAGGATGCTTTTTGATCTTTTGTGAATTAGTTTCTTTTTTTGGACTTGACTTTGCAGGAGAAACATCAATGACCATCTTCTTTTTTTTCACAGCAATCATATCATCATCATCTTCGTCATATTCAGAATATTCACCGGCATCAAATTCATCACTGTCATTTTCTGGATCACTACTTATTTCTTCCTCAGGATCAAATCCTTCAGATTCAGGCTCAGACACAATAATTTCAGCAGGTGATTCAATCGCCTCTTCTTTATCTTCTTCAGAATCTAAACCAAGATCAGATGGTGCTATTTCATCGACATCATTTTGTTTATCAACAACTAAGAAATCCATTCCTATATCTTCATCTTCATTTTTATCTTTGGCATTTTCATCACCTTTGGTAACACCCCATTTCTCTATTTCTTTAGAAATAGCTGCACCGTAGTTGTTACATTTTTTGATAAGAGATTCAATGGCTCCATATCCTTGTAAGGTTTTTGTAGCTTTTTCAAAAATTCTTTCACCATCTGGTTTAGCATTTTTCCTTTTCTTTTTAGCAGGTTGATCATCCGTACTTTCATAAGGGAATTCCATTTGTAAAAAGCCATTAAAATCAGAAAACGGTCTTAAAGATATTATCTTTTGAGCTTGTTCAATAGGAACGTCTGCTAAATCGGCTATATCGTTTTCAGCAGATTCGTTGATAAAAGTCATAAAATCCTTTCTTTGTTGTTCTTTCTTGGATACTTTTTCAACATGAACGTAGTCATCTACATGGCCCATGACATCGTCATCTGATGAAAAGCCCTCATCGGTTTCCGCCTCTTCTTCTTCAGAACTTGAAGCTTCCAGCCTTTTTAATTTTGATTTAATTACAGGCTTTTCTGTTAAACTTGATACTTTAAACTTCATAAACGGAGAAGGTTTATTAATGTTGTTCCTGATATCATTAACTTCGGGATTTGACTGTGGCTTGATAGCTCTATTCTTATATTTCTGAAAAATACTACTACTTTTCATATTAAATATTGGTGGATTTGAAAAACCTGATGAAGCTTTTTTCATTGTCAATGGCGTGGTAATCTTCTTAGATGGACTGGTTAACCCCTTTGTGTCCCAAGGCAAATCAGATATGTTAATTTTGTTCATTTTGTCTCCTTTCAAAAGAGTCAACAAATGTTGCTGAGTCTTTTCATTATTCCAACTGTTTTTTTCACATACAAGTCTTATCAAATCCATGTCTAATCTCGGAAAAGATTGAAATATCTTATTGATTCTTAGATACTTTTGTCTTTCACTGATCTCGACTTTAGTAGGAGAAGCTTCGCTTTCGATTATAGACGAATCATTCATGTTTTCAGATATAAATATGTGTGATTATAACCAAAAAAGTGTACTAAAACCTCAATGTGTTCTTTCTTTTTTATTTTTGGGCTTGGATCTGTATTTTTTTAAAGTGAGAAGAGCTCATATACAAGCTTTAAAACCAAACAATTTTAAAAAAAAATATATATATATATTTGAAAATACTTCGACACCAGCTGAAAAATGAAAACACTATATTTCACGTATATTTTTCACGCGTAGTATTACGACCTTAAAAAAGTAGAATGCTTGTTCGTTAAATAAATCGAGACATTCAAGAGGAATAATACTGTTGGTTAGGAACCAAAGAAGAAGAAAGACAAAGAAGTTATCAACTAATAACAAGAAATGACAACTGAAAACTGGCAACTTTTTTCTTTGGGATCAAACGGGAGTGGTCAGCTTAGGCATTTCTGATCTGGAAGATAGAGATGTTTGTATAAAAAGTTTGTCACTAAACAAGATTATGGAATCATTACAAAGTCTGGGTAAAATTAAGTTTGTTTCAAAAGACAGTTCTAAATTTGATTTTGAAATCAAAGAGTTGAAATGTGGGGGTAACCACACTCTTGTTCTTCTGAAAAATGGATTATTGTTTGGGGCCGGTGACTTAAAAGAACTACGTAATGACGATTATACAATCACTGATCATTGGGTTCTTTTGAATAATGAAATTCACAATAAAATAGAAGCAGAGCATGGTGAGAGTGTCTTGGAAAATTACAAAATTGAAACTATATCCACATGCTGGGATTCATCTTTCGTAGCTTTGAAATCAGATAATGATACGTCACCTGGTTTGATTTTATCATTTGGCCAACAGTCAAAAGGTGAACTAGGTAGAAAAGACACATTCGAGGGGTGCACAATTTTGAGAGTCAATAACAGTACTGAACTAACATTGCATTCATGCTTGTATACGACTATATTGGTTGTCAAATATGATAATAACAAAAAACATGTTTTTGGATGGGGTTTTAATAACAAAGGTCAACTAAAGGATGTCGAAAAAAAAACAGACAAGAAAATAGAGAACCCCATTTTGGTAAAAGAATATAACGGTAACAATAGTATCAAGTGTCACATAGGGAAGGATTTCGTTGTTTTTTGTGACTATAACAATAACCAAATAGAAATAAGAGGTAATAATACTATAGTAAAATCTTTTTTGGAAACAAAATTAATGCTGAATGACATTAACCACGTTGATTCGATGTGGTCGTCTGTACATTTTAATAAAGATGGAGTCATTTTAGGTATTGGTAATAACCAGTTGGGTCAACTAAGCATGAACAATAAAACGCTACCAAAAGCAAAATTCTTAAAATGTGGTAGTGAACATATGATATATGTTTCACAGGAAGAACCAAAACTGGTAAAAAGTTGGGGATGGGGAGAACACGGTAACTGTGGGATTTTTACTGGTGATAAAGACAAGAATGCCCAGTTGGTGTTCTATGAACCTAATGTCATATACGAAGGAAAGCCTGATGAAGAAATCATCAATATCTACGGAGGTTGTGCAACAACATTTATACTAACAAAGTAATTATACCTTTTTAAAAAAATAAATGGCAAACACATAAGTATTTTTATTTTAAGAAATGTAAAGAAGTGTTTCTTGCTCTCTATATCATCGCACAAATTTTATTGATACTGTCGTAAAGAGTAATATGTATACCTTCTAAGAGTTGATCTAGGATGTCATAAAAATACCAGCAATTCATATGTGTAATATTTCAAAAGAAATCATATGAATCTATGTCAAAAAAACCAAATACATATAAAATGTAAGTTTAATTGTTATATTTTTAAATTCTCCATGGTTATTCTTTTATAAGTATTTCACTAAAAAACTTAGCCATATTAACAGTGTAAATGTATTAATCGTTATAAAAAAAATCATGTATTTAATATAAATATATATCACTGTCTATAATTACTTAAATAGGAAAGAAAATTTTGTATATGCTTATGGAAGTATCAAAAAAAAAAAAAAAAGAAAGAAATCAGAGTTTATATCACGTGTCGCGTATTTCGGATATAAGCACTATCTCCGATTGTTATCTATATTTTAATTATAGTTACCCGCTTTCAATGCGGATATAAAATAACTTCCCTATTAGGACTTTCCTAATTTTCGTGTGGTTGTTTTTCTTAGAGAAAATTTTTCATAACCCACCCATTATCTTTCTGGTTATATTATAAGTAATAGGAGATACCTATACAACTTTATAAAATAATCACCCTCCCCCAAGTCATTTATTACCAAATTGAATTAATAATTGAAAACACCAATTAACAATTAGAAAAGAAGATAAGTCATTAGTGATTATAGGGATATAATAAGGATAAATAAAATGAACAATTATTTAAATCCTATGATGCAACATCAGCAGCAAATGTTGAACCAACAACAGCCGATGTTTCCACAGAAAAACTTTCAAATGGGAATGAATAATCAGCAACAAGGAATGATGCCACCTGGTATTGGTATGCCACAACAACAGATGTTTAACGGAAAGGTTAACCAACCTATGCAACAACATATGTACAATGGAATAAATCAACAGCAAGTTGCACCAAGTCCAATGGTCAATCAAGGAAACCAAATGATGAATCAGCAACCAATGAACTATAATGCTATGAGTCAAAGGCCTACAGCCAATAATCCAGAATACCATCCAGTTTTAATGAATCCTAACTTAAAAAACCACAAAGGATGGGAGCTGCAAATGTTTTTGGCTACTTTGAGTAGAACCTTCATGGGCAGTGAAGGTACTGCTTATGCCATTCAATCAGTTGTTGATATTACTCCTCAACAGCTTGGAGGAACTAATGTTTCTTCTTTACAGAATGAATTGAGTAATACTTTAGTGAATGCAACAAAAGCATCTTTGATTGAATTAGCCAACTCCACTATCCAACAACCTCAAGATGAATCTTCAGGGTTTATGTCTCCACAAGTAAATCAAACTGAAATGGCAACCTCTTCCAACATTTTAATGCAACACAAAAAATTGACACAATACAACATAGATGATGAAGACGATGAAAGTTTACCCAAAAAAATTATCATGGATGAAGAAGTTGATAATCAAGACCATTTATGGCATGTTTTGGATTTATCCAACATTTCCTTATCTATAGTCAATGACAGATTAATGAACTTTGAGTTTTTGAATAGATTATACCTTAATGGTACAGGAATAAAGAAAATACCGAAATCCATAAAGAGACTAACCAACTTGAGAATTTTAGATTTATCTGACAATCAGTTGACTGAACTGCCTAAAGAAATTGGTTTCTTGCATAACTTGAAATACTTTTACGTGTTTGATAATCATATCAAGACTTTTCCATGGGAGTTTGGATTTTTGATTAGTTTGCAATTTTTAGGATTTGAAGGAAATCCTATAGACAACAAATTATTACAAATATACCTGGAAAAAAACATAACTGGATTATTATTTTACTTAAGAGATAACAGACCAGAAATAGAGTTGAAGGAGCAAAGACAATTCCTGGAATTGGATACTCAAGGAGAATTTACTGGAACTAAGACAAATACTCTTGAAGAATTGAACAATTCCATTGCTACCATAAAAACTAGATCATTCACTTTGTTGTCTTACAATACTTTATGCCAACATTACGCTACTCCAAAGATGTATAAATATACTACTAAACATGATTTGATGTGGTCCCATAGATTAGATGTATTGAAAAATCAAATTGAAGCTTATCAAACTGATATCATTTGTTTACAAGAAGTTGAAGCCAAAACATACGAAGATGTTTGGGAGCCGTTACTAGAATCTAAAGGTTACAAGGGGATATTCTTTGCTAAAGGAAGAGCTAGAACTAGCGCTCAAAAAGATGCCAAAAAAGTCGATGGTTGTTGTGTATTCTATAAAGTTGATGAATTTGAATTATTATACCATAAAGAATGTGAATTCTCTGCTATATGGATGCAAAATCCTAATTTCTCAAAAACTGAAGATTTTTTCAGTAGAGCTATTTCAAAAGATAATGTTGTAATTTATACTCATTTCTTGCATAAAAAAACAAATAGAAGAGTTTGGGTATGTACAACCCATTTACATTGGGATCCTAAGTTTAATGATGTCAAGGCATTCCAAGTAGGTGTATTGCTGCATCACTTGAATACTTTAATAGAGTCGAAGCCTTATGAAGGTAAATATAGCAATCAAGAAGCTTCCGTAGTGGTATGTGGTGATTTCAATTCCCAAAGAAATTCAGCAGTTTACGAGATGTTCCATGAAGGTTCAGTAAGTAATGAACATTTGGATGTCAAGAATAGAGATTATGGTTATTTAACTGAAACTAACTTCAAACATTACTTCAATTTCAAATCTGCATATGAGGATATCGGAGAATTAAGATTTACTAATTATACTCCTTCATTTGTAGATGTTATTGATTACATATGGTACTCACCAAATACTATGAGAGTTAGAGGTTTGCTAGGTGACATTGATGAAGAATATACAAACAACTTTATCGGGTTCCCTAATGATAAGTTCCCTAGTGATCATATTCCGTTGTTGAGTAAGTTTGAATTCTGTTAGGGCTATATATTTTGTTGTAACGATAAGTTTAAAAAGCTTATAAAATATCATTTTTAAAACAATCTTAAACCCCGATAATCAGCATTATATGCGTTTATCAATTATTCATCAAGACCTATTTTCGCCTTATAGAAGTTCCGTTATTTATACCTAATTTCTTACAGCGCTTTTTTTCCAATATTTTGGGCTTTTTTTCGATATTCAGCTAGTGAAAGCCTGATTTAAGCAACAATCAGCTGAGGATTCATATCCAAAACCAACCAAAATCTTTCTTTTTCTTTCAAAAATGATATCTAAATTCAAAGATATCAGGTACTCTACCTTTGTTTTATTGGGTATAGTTCAATTATATCCCTGGAACTCCATGTTGTCTTTGACTCAATTCATGACTCATGATGTATTCAAAGATACTACAGTCTATGCGAAAACTTATGCATCTACAATGATGAGTGTCAGTACTATTACATCAGTGATAGTGAACTATTTCTTATCAAAAAAGCAGTTTGGCTTTACAGGTAGAATCACCAAAGGTATTATATGGCAACTGATTGTATTCATATCATTGACTGTACTTATCTGCATTGTCAGCTCTTTAAAGATGGGGTTCACATATTTTGTCATCAATTTTTTGACTTTTGTATCGAGTTTTGGTACTTCGGCATTGCAAAATGGTACAATGGCATGGTCTAACATCTACGGATCAGAAGTCTATTCACAAGCTGTGATGTTTGGTCAAGCTGTAGCCGGAGTTGTGCCTTCATTACTATTATTTGCTTTGAGCTTTGTGAATGTTAAGAGTGTCATAATGGATGACGAAAATAACGTAGATTACGACAATGAAGCAACATCTAAAGCAGGTGTCATACTGTATTTCATATCAACAATTTTACTGTGTCTATTTGCCCTGATAGTATTCAAAATTAGCAAGATAGGTAGAGACAAAGAGATAGGAACTACAGATGAAACTAGACTTTTGGAACAAGGTACTTCAGCAGGCTCTGATACCAACAAGGTTTTTGATAGTGAAAATCATCATATGACAAGTTTGGGTGACAATCAGGACGACAATTCTGTTAAGAAAAACATCCCCTTATTGGAATTGTACAAAAAGGTTAAGTATAATGTATTGTCCATTTTTACATGTTTTGTAGTAACTTTGTTGTTCCCTGTTTTTGCAGGAAACACATATGTCTCAGGTTTACCAATGAACAACTCACAATTTATACCATTAGCATTTTTAGTATGGAATATTGGTGATTTATATGGGAGATACATAGCTAAGCCGGATAACTTCATCACAAAGCCGTTTTTTAAAAACAATTCTGTAGAAAATGATCAATCCAAAAAAAAATTGTTGTTTTACAGTGTTTTAAGAACTTTAAACGTTCCTTTATTCTTCACATGTAATATTTTAAACTCAAAGGCTGAAGGCGGCTTTTTCATAGATTTTTGGTATTTGTTCTTACAATTCTTCTTTGGTTTGACTAATGGACATTGTATAGCAATCAGTTTTATGACTATGGGCGATAACCTGGAAAACGAGGACGACAATTTCAAAGCTTCTGTAGGTGGGTTCTCTTTGATATTTGTATCTGCTGGTTTAACTGTAGGCAGCTTGATAAGCTACATTGGTGTATTCATTATAGATCTAGTATATGGGAAGTGATTTCAATTACCCTGCTATCATATAGTATTTCCTAAATGAGCGATTATTTATTTGTTTATATTCCCTTTTAGTACACCTGAAAATTTTTCACTTTCTCACATACCGCTTAGCCTGGCTAAAAAGAACACGTAAAGCACCCTGTATTTTTTTTTTTTGTTTTAATTGAATAATTTGTTTATTTAAATATTTAAAAAATATGTCATATTGAAAATTGACACCATAAACACACCCCCAAACAAAGAGAAAAATATACAATAAATCTTAAAGTTTATCAGAAAGCAAAATATCTTTAGCATTTTCTTTTTAGCTCTATTTTGTTCACTTTAATTGGTTTTATTTGCTATTATTAGTCTCTAATTACCAAGTTCTTTTCTAAGTTTTTGTTTTTCTTTTTTTTTCTTTGTTCAAAAGAGAGAAACTAAACCTAATTTATACCTATAATTAATTTTTAGTTCGTTATGTCTACAGAAAAACTGATTCATAATTCTTCTGATGAAGAAGATAATTTAATATCTAACAAAGAAACAAAAAAAGATATTGAAAGTTTCAACAAGCTTATGGATAAATTGACAGAGGATAAAGATTCAAACCCTTTATTACCTACCAAAACTACTGTAGAAGCTTCCAATGAAAAAGTAGATGAAGTTGCTCAATCAGGTTACACTTTAGAAAGCATTTTATTTCCTTTGATTTTAACCATTCTATCCTTTGTTGTGAGAATGTACAAAATCGGTATTGCTGATAGAGTTGTCTGGGATGAAGCTCATTTTGGTAAATTTGGTTCATACTACTTAAGACATGAATTTTACCATGATGTTCATCCTCCATTGGGTAAGATGTTAGTTGGTCTAAGTGGTTATTTGGCCGGTTACTCAGGCTACTGGGATTTCCCAAGTGGTGAAAAATACCCTGAAGATTTAGACTATGTCAAAATGAGATTATTCCAAGCTACTTTTTCTGCTTTGTGTACTCCTATTGCTTATTATACTGGTAAAGCCATAGGTTTATCTATTCCATCCACCTGGTTATTGACTATTTTGGTTTGTTTTGAAAACTCTTATGCTACTTTAGGTAGATTCATCTTGTTGGATTCCATGTTGTTATTCTTTACTGTTGCTTCATTCTTGTGTTTTGTCAAATTCCACAACCAAAGAAATCAACCTTTCTCCGCTAAATGGTGGAAATGGATCTTTTTAACTGGTTTAACTTTGGGTTGTACCATTTCTGTTAAGATGGTTGGTTTATTCATTATCACATTGGTTGGAATTTACACTGTTATTGATTTATGGACCTTGTTTGGTGACAAGAGTGTCAAGTGGTCTACTTACATTTTCCATTGGGTTGCAAGAATTTTAGCTTTAATTGTTGTTCCATTCTCAGTATTCTTAGTTTCATTCAAAATCCACTTTGATTTATTATCAGGAACCGGTCCAGGCGATGCTAATATGCCATCCTTATTCCAAGCCTCTTTAACTAACAGTACCGTTGGTGTTGGTCCAAGAGATATTGCTATTGGTTCATCTGTCATTACTATCAAAAATCAAGCCTTGGGTGGTACTTTATTACATTCCCATGTTCAAACTTATCCAGATGGTTCTAAACAACAACAAGTTACTGGATATGGCCACAAGGATTCCAACAATGATTGGGTTTTGCAAAGAAAGAGAGGTGATGATGCTTGGAACTCTACTGTTGATGGAATTGAATATATTGTTGAAGGTGAAGAATATAGATTAGTTCACGTATTAACTGGTAGAAACTTACATACTCATCCAGTTCCAGCTCCGGTCACCTCAAGTTACTTTGAAGTATCTGGTTACGGTGATGATATAGTTGGTGATCCAAAGGATAACTGGGTTTTGGAATTTGCTTCTCAAGCTGGTGATGAAGATGAAGACAAATTGCACTTATTAACTACTGCTTTCAGAATCAAGAACCCAGAAATGAACTGTTACTTAGGCCAAACAGGTAAGATCTTACCTCAATGGGGTTTCAGACAATTGGAAATGGCTTGTATCAAGGATCCATTCTTGAGAGACAAGAGAATCTGGTGGAACATTGAAACTCATGAAAATGAACTATTACCAACTGCCGAAAACTTTACCTATCCAAAACCAAACTTTTTCAAGTCATTTGTTCATTTGAACTTAGCCATGATGGCTACCAACAATGCCTTGATCCCAGATCCTGAAAAGGATGATCAATTAGCTTCAAGCTTTTGGGAATGGCCAACTTTACACGTTGGTATCAGAATGTGTGGTTGGGATGATGATAAAGCCAAATACTTTATGTTAGGTTCTCCAGCTTCTACTTGGTTGTCAACCATTGGTGTTTTCGGTTTTATGTTATTATTTGTTGTTTACACCATTAGATGGATCAGACAATTTGTTGATTTTGCTGATGAAAAGAAGTTCAATTCTTTCTTAATGGGTGGTTTCTATCCAATTTTAGGTTGGGGTTTACATTACATGCCATTTGTCATTATGGGAAGAGTCACTTATGTTCACCATTACGTACCTGCTTTGTACTTTGCCTTAATCATATTAGCTTACTGGTTTGATTGGTTTACTGCCAATATGATTAAATCATCTAAAGGCAAATTGTTGTCCAATTTAATATATTTAACATACTACGTTGTTGTTATTGGAGGTTTCCTATATTTCGCTCCAATATCTTTTGGTATGGAAAAGCCATCTTCTGAATACCAATACTTAAACTGGTTATCTACATGGAAAATTGCTTAATTACAGATGCTTATATATTACAATATTGTTGTTGTTTTTTTTTTTTAAAAAATAAAAAAAATTAATAAATAAAAGTGGTGTCACTTTAAGTTAAATGCTTTAATACTAGATTATATTTATGAAGTAGTGATGTATCAGTACATTATAGTATATTTTAAACATATACTTATTGGCAGCTTAATTCAATCAAATCTTATTTGCTAATTCTAGAGCAACAAAAAAATAAGACTCATGTATATTTAAAAAGTATGGAATTGAGCTGATGATGGGTTTGGAGACAATAGCATATCAGTGCCTTCAACATTTCCGTAAATACTTTCTACAGGATATATCTCATTTTTGTTTTCATCTTCATCAAGAACAATATCATCATCATCATCCAACAAATCATAATCAATGTCTTCTACAGTTTGCTTGATTAGTACTGGATTCTTGTTTTTAGCATTATAAGTTTGTGAGTAAGAAGGCGGATTCATAAACTTTATGTCATCGTAAAAAGGAGGAACTTCATCATCCCAAGGAATACCCATGCCTGATCTTTCAGAAAAGTTTAATCTAAATTGCATTCTTAAAATTCTGGCAGCACCTGTTGGAACATTTATTGTATTAGCTTTACTGTTTGAGCCGCTTATTATTGGGGTACCATTTTGATTTTGAATGATTTCTTCAGCTATAACAATTTCCAAAGAAAGAATATGGGAAACGTATAGTCCCAAAATGGGATCTTCAATATCGCAAACCATTTTTACATTTCTATTGTCAACATAATTTCGGTATTTAATCAAATCCTGAGGATATTGAGTAGATGCGTTTTTCTTAATGGCAAAAATACCAGAATTTAAAGACATACAATTGATATCAGTAATTAGCTCGATTGCACCGCAAGAGTTGTTATTTTTATTGTTTACAGGGGTATCAAAATCAGATTTCCAACCATTTTTTAAAGTCTTTTGGGTCAGTATACGAATTTCTTCGGTGTATAAAGAACAGTTACTATTTTTTTCTTGTTGAATTTGCCAGTTTCTTTGTTGATTTTGATGATTTATAATAAGCTGTCTCATTTGGTAGTCATTTGGATGAATAAGACCACCAAAGTCAGTATTTGGGTCTAAATTAGGAAGCAAAGGAAAATTAGGAGTAGAATAAAGATTGTTGAACGAATCAGCCGGAACACTTGAATAATTTTGAACTTGTTCTTCATTAGTATCTTCGCTTTGCGTAGCCTCTGCATTAGGTTGACTGAATAAATCGTCTAATAAATTTTCATCAATGATAATATCATTAATGACAGAATTTCCATTGTTGTTCTTTTTCAGCATTTGTTGTTGTTGCTTTCTTTGATTCATAATTCTCATCTGTCTTGGGTTATTACTATTTAAAGCAGAATTTTCATTTTTTATCTTTACTCTTTGTTGGTCTTCTAATGCCTTCAACTCTTTAAAATGATTTTGACATGCAGATTTTCTAATTTTGATTCTTTCTTCTATTTTATAATTAATTTTTCTCATTCTCCATCTTTTGTTACCATTTGCTACACCCTCCAGTCTAATACTTAAAGGAAAGATTGATTTTGGATATATTATATTTGGAAAGTTACAAGATGCGGATATGGTTGTAGGCGGAAAGATTCTATTGCTGTTTTTATCGATACCACGTAAAATAGCATGAGTTATTTGTATAGGAAGAGTTAATGTTACCTTGGTATCTTTGCCTTTCTGTTTATATGTCAATTCGACGACTAAAAGATAATTTATAATTGTATTATTAATTTTTGTTGATTGAGGTAGTTTTCCACTCAACAGTTTAGAAAATGGATATGAGTATAAACCTTTGGGAGTGACAGTGTCATTGTTCTCTAAAAATGACCAATTAAATAAAGTTAAAGACTTATTTCTACAATCATGGCAGTCATTGAATGAATGAGGTTGGTTATATTTTATATTCTGAACAAATGACATGTTGATATTGGTGATATTTATATTATTTATAACATTTATTACTAAAATACCGCTCAGTAAGGAGCCCGTGGAATTTATTGTAGTACCGTACAAAGTACAAGGTGGTGATTCAATATTTATATCTAAAGTGACATTTTTATCTGTCTTGATAGGCACAGTAGACTCTGCATTAGTATTACTTTTGCTATTTTTTAATTTAGAGCTACTGCTACTGCTAGTAAGCTTTAACTTATGAAAATTCATTCTCGAGGTGATATTGAACTTTCCAAAATATAACTGTAAAAAAAATTATAGTAAAATTACCTGTAATAGTTTTATGTAGGGGCTCTTATATGGGGTATCTCTATATAAAAAAAGAGGTATTGATAGATATTGCACAGAACAAGCTGAAACATAACATATAACCGAAAAGGGTAAAATGCCTACGCTGATCGCCGTTACACGTGACTAATACAAGATCACGTTTTTTTGAAAGGGTTTCGTTTTTTTTTTTTTTTTTTTGAAATTTTAATATCACATTTTAAAAAACTAAAAGAAAGAAATGTTGGTTGTCATTGAAAAGAACTATGAAGCACAATTGTGAGTATACTAGAATAATGCTAAAGGTCTACATTTAACTAAAATTGACTTTTTTTTTTAAAAAAATGAAATTTTGGTGTGTAGTGAGGGCATATTACCGCTAAAAGCGAAGTAGCAATTTTAATTATTGTTGTTTTCTTAAGAGCCCTTTGAAACGTCTCAAATTTTTCGTTTTCAGTTTTTTTTTTTTTTTTTTTTTTTGTTTTTCTGCCTAGGCGCCTCATTAAATGTTATGTTTATTTTGGAAATTTAAAACTAAATAAAAGTACATAAATTAACAAATGAAGAATAACCACAGATCCACACAGTCCCAACTTGATCTATTGCATATACATAATCATCTAAAATAAAAAAGTTTTTCTATTTGCTATAATTCTTAATCAGATTTGGCTTATTTAATACGAGGGAAGAAAGAAAAAAATTTTACTTAAATAATCATCACTTACGTTCTGATTATTCACAATGAACAAGGAATTACAATACTTTGGCTTATTTAATAGTCACAATTATTTTCCCAAACCAAACAAGTATGTTATGGAAATCAACTCTGAAGAAAAAATTGTCAAGAGTACCTTAGAAGCTATTATTATTCATTTTACAAATTCAATCGATTCTTTAAATTACAATGATTTAAACAATTTTTTTATCACATACAGAAGTTTTAGCAACACAACAAAATTACTAGATATTTTATTATACAGATTTAAGTGGTCCATAAAGTCGTCTTTAGAGCTTCAGTTTGGCAATAATATCATGAATGACAATGACTTAATCAAAATCTACAATGTTATCATCATAAGAACATTTATTATCTTGAGGCACTGGATAAACAACTATATCATTGAAGATTTTTTGTTCAATGATGATGTTTTGAATTATTTTACAACATTTGTTCAAAATGAGATTTATAAAGACTTAATATCAAAACATTTAGATAAGGAAAATAGTAATAATATGAAACTTATAGTCAATTGTATTACTAATCTAAAGAAAATATGGATCAACAAATACAATCAATGTTTTGACTATCCACACTATCACATAAACGAAACTTCCAATGAATACTTTTTAAAATACAACATTATTATAAATAATAAGAAAGCCAAAAAGCACCTGAGTTCTTTTGCTTTAAACTATAGCACAGACCCCTTAGTTAGAAACAAATCTTTTCTTAATATAGTCGGTAACGAAATCAACTTAACCAAATCAAAAAATTCTATTCTATATCCAAACAATTCTATGTTAGTCAATCAAAATAATACAATTCAGCATCATAATACCACATTTTCAAGAATCTCTAACAAATCGCATTTATCAAATGATTCTAATAACAAAAACAAATTGAATTTTGTTCAATCTTTGAATGTTCCTGAGACTTCTAAGATCGATGTTATATTACCTTCTACTCCCACCAAAAACTTGGAATTTGCTGTTAACTTTAATGACTTGTTGGATAATGGTATTGGAGTTAGAGATAGCATTTATGGTTTATTGAATAGATGGAATGGAACTGAAGTTACCAATGCAAACACTGTTGAAAATAGTACTGATGTTGCCGATAATTACGATAGCATCAAGCAAAACGATAATATTAGTGAAACTATAAAAGTTCAAGAGGAAAACAGCAATATTATTGGTGATATCTCTGATGAAACAGCTGATAACAATTTGCATGCAACAACCAACAGTGTTTCAAAGTTTGTTAGATACGTCTTTTCTATAGGTAAGATGAACAACGAAAGTGATGATATTGAAGACGATTTTGAACTTGATGACAACCATAAATTCGATATCTTATCTGCAAGATCTATAGATGAAGTTCAATTTATAGTAAACAATGAACTATTAGATCCCAATGCTGTACTTAATACTTCAACTACGTCTGATGACTCAAATTATAACAAAATGGACAATTTAAATTTGTACAGTAAAGTCTTACAGATAACTAATACTTTGAGCCCAAGCAAATTGAATAATATCAATCTTTCACATGCATCTCCTAACAAAGATAACTTTACTACTTCTCCATTTTTAAGATCCATAGAAAAAACCAAGACTCAAATCAATAACAGAGATTGGTTTAAGGAAAATAAATCCAATGAGTTGGTTTTTTCAAGTGAACGTAAGAGTGTAGAAATAAAAGATATACATGAATTGGAATTGGAAAATGATGTAGAATCGGAAGTAGTATCTGTTTCTCCTACAAAATCAAAACATAGAAGCTCACATAACGATAAACAGCTGCCAAGGATAGGCTTACCGAATGATATGGAAAGTATGAAAGAAAGCAACAATGATATAGTAAACCATATTGCTACAGAAGATAACAACAAAGATGATCGATCAAGCAGAATTTTAAATGGTGATTTGAGAGTTTCAACACACACTATACCCAAAAGGGTTGTTTCCGTTTCGAATAATACACCGCAAAGAATTTTATCTTTTACCACTGATTCCCAATCTCCTTCTATTAAAAACTATCAATCCGTTTATACCAATTTGAAACAAGAATTGCCAAAAGCTAGAAATTCAGGAAGAATTAGTGTGAGTATGAATAACAGACATACGTCTTTGAACAGCAACACTGAAAAGGCAAAGTATCCTGGAATCAGAATAAGTAGTATTAATGAAGCTAGAGAATCTAAAGAAGCCATCGAAGATCCAAAAGAAAGTTTTGCAGAGGCTGAAACTAGCGAAAGTTCATTATTCAAAGAATCCCTTGAAGATATAGTTATTGAAACAGCAAGTATTAACCTAAACAGCGGCGTTTCAAGAAATGTTTCCCTTCTTGAAAAACAAAATCTTCAAGTTGATGATGTTTTCAAACAACAGGAAGATCAACTTAAAGAATTGAGCTTAAAGTTGAGTAATTCTAATTTAAAAAGAAAGTCTCATTCTAATGGCGATTTGAATATTTTTGATACTGATCATATTGTAACCACTAAGAATACTAAAGACATTGAAGAAATCTCAGTTAATAGTTCCGTTGATACCGATATGTTGTTTTATGACATTGATGATAATTCAGATCAACCAGATGTTCCGAAAAGATTTACTGTTGGGTTAAATTTAGATAGGGAAATAGAAGAAGAAGTCATCTTGAAAAGCAAGGATAATAAAAAGACTGACTTAAGAGAACTATTTAAAAATCAAATGAATGATAACAGTTCAAGTTTGTCTTTTATGATATATGGTGAAAATGATGTTGAAAGTTTTGAAGAATTAGATGTTCATAGACTTGATGTTAACCCTCATAGTTTCATCAAAGAAGAAAGTCCAGAAAACAAAAACGATTTACAAGAAAATGAAGAGCAAGAGGAAATTGAATACCAAGAAGGTGATAATCCATTAGAAATAGCTATGCGTAAACTGGAAGGGACCTTTGATGATTCGGATAAATTATCAGATACTTCATCTAGATCGACCAAGATTGAAGACATAGTACCTTCCACTAAAACGGAAGATATCGTTCCATCTACCAAAACCATTGTCAAATCCCAAACCATGCACAACTTGTCATCCAATTTGAAAAAGACAACCACTTTGATTCAAAATAGAAGGCAAACTCTGTTATCAACCACCAACTTATCAAGCATTATGGACAATGAATTTTCAGCCAAAAAAGGTGGCTCTAATTACACTTCTCCTAAAAAACTGACTTTGGACACAAACTCTGTATACTACAATGAACAAGAGCAACCACAATTCAATCCTAATGATTACATCAATAATTTATTGTTGAACTATAATATTAAGGACAAGACATTGTTGATACAAAACAATAAGGAGCACATTCCATTTATTTTGATGTATAGTTCAAGAGAAATAGCTGAACAATTGACATTGATCGAAAGAGATGTATTGAATGAAGTTGATTGGAAATCTTTATTGCAATTAGAAATGAATGAAAACTTAGATTCTTATACAAGTTGGTTGGAAGTTTTGATAAATCAGGATTCTTTATCTGGTGTTGATTTGGGTATTGCAAGATTCAATTTGACTGTTGATTGGATCATCAGTGAGATTGTTTTGACCAAGGACATTAAGTTGAAAAGAAACGCATTGCAGAAATTTATCCATGTTGCTGAACACTGTATAGAACTACAAAACTTCAATACTTCCATGCAAATTGTATTGGCATTGAGCTCTACTGAAGTGCAATTCTTTAAAGACAGTTGGAGATTGGTAGAGCCCGGTGACATGTTAAGTTGGGCTGAAATGAATAATTTGTTCAGTTCTGACCACGATGACTACAAATTGTTGAGAGAATTGATGGATGATATGGATCCAATCAAGGGGTGTTTGCCATTTTTGGTATTATACTTAAGTGATTTGAAAAATCTGCATAACATGTCAACTTTCTTCCATTCCAACCATGATATTATCAACTACAAAAAGTTTGATAGTTTATCTAATATTGTAAAAAACTTTATACAAAGAGTCAATTGGGGTATAGAATTTTACGATTTGACTTTAAATCAACAATTACTAAGTAAGTGTTTATACATCAGCTCTTTACATCAATGGGAAATCACCGAGCTTCTAAAATCCGATTAAGAATAGTGTAGTAACGCCTGAAAATATGTATTTTATAAATGAAACATTTTAAAATGGTCATGTGACTATATTTTTCTTTTCTTTTTTTTTTTATTTTTCTGTAAATAACAAAAATTCCCATAATAGGAAATAAATACTAGCGGACTAGTATTTCATGTATACTTTTTTTTTTAAGCATTGAATTATTTTCATTTTTTAAAAAAAAAATTTCTTTTTTTCTGTTAATTTTATAGAAAAGTTACCTTCACTTAGATCTTAATGTTGTATGTTAAAGGTACAAAAGACTATATATATATAAACCTGTAAAACACATCATATAATATCAAATGTCTGACGAAGTTATTTGGCAAACTATCAACCAAGGGTTCTGTTCCTTCAAGTTCAAAACCGATAAGAATCAAAATTTCTGTAGAAATGAATATAACGTAACAGGGTTTTGTAGTAGACAATCATGTCCATTAGCAAACGCTAGATATGCAACAGTAAAGAGCGTCAACGGAAGATTATATTTGTACATGAAAACAGCTGAAAGAGCACATACCCCATCCAAAATGTGGGAAAGAATAAGATTATCTAAAAACTATAAAAAGGCATTGGTCCAAGTGGATGATCATTTAATATATTGGAATAAATTTTTGATCCACAAGTGTAAACAAAGATTGACTAGATTAACACAAGTTGCCATAACCGAAAGAAGACTTGCTTTGAGAGAAGATGAAAGACATTATGTTGGTATTGCTCCAAAAGTCAAAAGAAGAGAACAAAATAGAGAAAGAAAGGCTTTGGCTGCTGCAAAGATTGAAAAGGCCATTGAGAAAGAATTGTTGGATAGACTTAAAAGTGGTGCTTATGGTGATAAGCCATTGAATGTAGATGAGAAGATATGGAAGAAGGTAATGAATACTATGGAAGACGAAGCTGAATTGGAAGAAGATGAAGAAGACTGGGACGAAGATGAAGATGAAAATAACGAAATTGAATATGTTGAAGATGATGGTGAAGAAGATGAACTTGTTGACATGGAAGATCTAGAAAAATGGTTAGATGATGCCTCTGAAAACTCTGATAACTCTGACTTCTCCGACAGTGATGATAGCAGTGAAGAAGAAAGTGATGATGAGGATGCTCAACCCGGAACTAAGCGTACTAAAAAACAATCTACCAACGACAAGAATAAACTACGTAAGTCTCGTCCACAAGTTGAAATTGAATATGAAGAAGAAAGAGAAGTTAATCAAGAACATGCTTAATAAACTGTTCGGTATATCTGTATATAAACTGGTATTTATAAAGAATTTTAATTTTTTTATTTTGTATTTGAATTATAAATCCGTTAGTAGCACGTGAAATATTTGTATTGATTTATATTTTTCACTCATGCTATTTTTGAAAAAAAAAAAATTTAAAAAAAACACAGGGATATATGTTAAAATAGAGTTTATTATGGTGTAGAACATCTTATTAATTAAACCACCAAACATACTACATCAATCAAGCATAACTTACTATTCTAATACTTGCAATTATATCTTTTTTTTAAAAATATGAGCAGAAATCAAGACGATTTGTATGACATAGATTTGTTGAATGATGATTTAGATCATACTCAAAGAGATTTTATAAACAAATATCAAAACAATAACGCTAAACTAAACCCATTTGGTGATGAAAATGAACTTATGGAAACTATGGACTTGGAATCATCAGTTAATCAAAAAACTAATCCATTTTCTGACGAAAATGATATCTTAGAGAACGACGACTACTTGAACCTGAATGATCCTTATGATTCATCTAAAAATACAAATGCTGTTGGCCTTCATCAAGCTCAAAAGAAATCAGGTTTTTGGGGAAATATTTTTGGTAAAAATCCAAAATCGGTTACAAGCTCCATTGAAAACACAGGTAATTCTGCAAATAGTGGTTTTGAAATGCATTCTTATATCAATCTTAATAATTCCGAAGACAGCTTAAAAACGCCAAATAAATCTACTAGATTCATGAATATTGTAGATAAATACATATTAGGGAAAGAATATGAATTTGAGGAGTCCACCGAACCTAGAACAATAGAACTTAATGATTTGTCTGCTAATGCTATTTTCGTTAACAATAAAGTCTCAACAACTAAATATAACTTTGCTACTTTCTTGCCAAAGTTTTTATTCCAGGAGTTCTCAAAATATGCCAATTTATTCTTTCTATTCACTGCTATAATTCAACAGGTTCCTGATGTTTCTCCTACCAATAGATATACCACCATAGGAACACTAGCTGTTGTACTTCTTGTGTCAGCTATAAAAGAAGGTTTTGAAGATTTAAAAAGAGGTAGATCTGATCAAGAGCTAAATTATTCTCCAGTTGAAGTATTTGACATATTCAATAAAGAATTTCAAGTAAGAAAATGGAACGATTTGCATGTTGGTGATGTAATAAAGTTGAAATCAGAAGAGAATGTACCTGCTGATATGGTTCTGCTCTCTTCCTCGGAACCTGAAGGGGTCTGTTATATTGAAACAGCTAACCTTGATGGTGAAACTAACTTAAAGATCAAACAGTCCAAATCTGAAACTAACAAACTTACGACTCCTCAAGATTTAGCTTTATTGAATGGTACCCTTGTTTCAGAAGCTCCTAACTCTAGTTTATACACATATGAAGGGACTTTAGACTTTTCTTTGGGTGAAAACAACATGAAGAAGAAAATTGCTTTAATGCCTGAACAAATGATTTTAAGAGGTGCTGTAATAAGAAATACAACCTGGTGTTATGGTATAGTTGTAAACACAGGTCACGAAACAAAACTAATGAGAAATGCTACTTCAACTCCTATTAAGCAAACTAATGTTGAGAAGGTTATTAACATGCAAATTGTTTTATTATTTGGTATTTTGATTTTGTTTTCATTCATCTCTTCTCTAGGTAACATCATACAAATTTCTGTACAAAAAAGACATTTGGGTTATTTGTATTTGGATAAAGTTAATAAAGCTGGTTTGTTTTTTAAAAACATTTTGACATTCTGGATCTTGTATTCTAACTTAGTCCCCATCTCGATGTTTGTGACTTTGGAAATGATTAAATACTACCAAGCCTGGTTGATTGCAAGTGATTTGGATTTATACACTGAAGAAACTGATACCCCTACTGTTGTAAGAACTTCTTCATTAGTTGAAGAATTAGGTCAAATTAAATACATATTTAGTGATAAAACAGGTACTTTGACTAGAAATATAATGGAGTTCAAATCGTGTTCTATTGCAGGAAAATGCTATATTGAAAAAATTCCTGAGGACCAAGAAGCTGAATTTGAAAATGGAATTGAAGTAGGTTATCACTCTTTTGAAAATATGTTTGCTATTTTAAAAGACAATAGCTACAAGGATCAATCTGAAAAATCTGATATTGAACAATTTTTGACTTTGTTATCTTTGTGTCACACTGTTATTCCAGAAGTTGTTGATGATAATATCAAGTATCAAGCATCTTCTCCTGATGAAGCTGCTTTAGTACAAGGTGCTAATGATTTAGGCTACAAGTTTATTATCAGAAAACCAGATAGCGTCGTTGTTGAAAACATATTCACTGGAGAAACCTTGCAATATGAGCTTTTAAACATAATTGAATTCAATTCAACCAGAAAAAGAATGAGTGCAATTTTTAGAATGCCAGACGGCTCAATCAAACTATACTGTAAAGGTGCTGATACTGTTATTTTGGAAAGATTGGACAATAATGATTTAGAAGCCACCAAGTACGTTGATTCTACGACTAAGCACTTAGAAGATTATGCGGTAGAAGGTTTGAGAACTTTATGTATTGCTTACAAGGATTTGAGCAGCGCTGATTATGAAGTATGGCAAAGCAAATACTTGGAGGCTTCTACCAGTCTTGTCAATAGATCTGACAAGATTGATGAGGTTGCTGAATTGATTGAATCAGATTTGAAATTACTAGGCTGTACTGCCATTGAAGATAAACTTCAAGATAGGGTTCCTGAAACTATTCAAACTTTACAAGATGCAAACATCAAAGTCTGGGTTCTTACAGGTGACAAACAAGAAACTGCTATCAATATTGGTATGAGTTGTAAATTACTTAGTGAAGATATGAATTTGTTGATCGTTAATGAAGAAACAAAGGAAGATACCAGAAACAACTTTATTGAGAAGTTCCGAGCCTTCAAGGAATTGAATGTATCTGCACAAGACATGCAAAATCTAGCTTTAGTTATTGATGGTAAATCTTTAGGGTTTGCTTTAGAGCCAGACATGGAAGACTATTTAATGACTCTGGGTAAATTATGTAAAGCAGTAATATGTTGTAGAGTATCTCCTTTACAAAAGGCTTTGGTGGTCAAGATGTGTAAAAGAAAGACAAATGATTTATGCCTTGCCATTGGAGATGGTGCAAATGATGTGTCTATGATCCAAGCTGCGCATGTTGGTATAGGTATTACTGGTTTAGAAGGTACACAAGCTGCTAGATCTGCAGATTTTGCAATTGGACAATTCAAGCATTTACAGAAATTATTATTGGTTCATGGTTCATGGTCTTACCAAAGAATTTCACAAGCAATTTTGTATTCTTTTTATAAGAATATTGCTTTATACATGACTCAATTTTGGTACGTTTTTCTAAATTGTTTTTCTGGTCAATCCATTATGGAATCTTGGATTATGACCTACTATAACACTTTCTTTACTGTTATGCCACCGCTAGTCTTAGGTATATTGGATCAGTATGTGAGTTCAAGATTATTGGAAAAGTATCCAAGATTATACAAGTGTGGCCAAAACTCTGAATTCTTCAATGTCAAGATTTTCTGGGGATGGATTACAAATGGGTTTTACCATTCTGCTATAACCTTTGTTGGTTCAATATTGTTTTATAAATACGGTAATGCCTTGCATATGCATGGTCAAATTGCTGATCATTCGACATGGGGTGTTGCTGTTTATACCAGTAGTTTGATAACTGTCTTGGGTAAGGCTGCTTTAGTTACCAATCAATGGTCTAAATATACTGTGATAGCTATACCAGGATCTCTGGTATTTTGGTTAGTATTTTATCCGGTATATGGTGTTATACTACCACATTGGAACATATCATATGAATTGAGAGGTACTGTTTCACATAATTATAGAGCTCTAACTTTCTGGTTTATGTGCTTTGGACTACCGGTTTTGTGTTTGCTAAGAGATGGTTTATACAAATATTACAAAAGAAATTATACTCCAACAGATTACCACATCATTCAAGAGTTTCAAAAGACAAAGAGAAGCGATGACGATAATAGACCTAGATTAGAACAATTTCAAAAGGCTATTAGAAAAGTAAGACAAGTTCAAAGAATGAAAAAACAAAGAGGTTTTGCTTTCTCTCAATCAGAAGAAGACAATGGTATCCAAGAAAAGTTGATAAGATTATACGATACAAGTAAAAAATAAACTATAGTATTGTAATTATGTCGATGGACAAAATTGGCAATTTCATATTGATGAATATATCTAACTTTAACAATCATTTGCAAAAACAATATATAAAGCGTAAATTAATGCAATTTTTTACAATTTTTTTCATTATAACTTAAATCTCTAAATCTTTGTGGTTAAATTCTCTATCACCACCTGAACCAACGTAGTCACCTACAATTTGGCCTTTACCAATTATTTGATATTGGTAAGTAACTAGCCCATCTAAACCAACTGGACCTCTAGCATGAATTTTGGAAGTTGAAATACCAACTTCAGTACCAAATCCATATCTAAAACCATCAGCAAATCTAGTTGAACAATTCCAGTAAACTGAACAAGATTCAATGGACTTTAAGAAAAACTCAGCAGTTTCTTCGTTTTCGGTTAAAATACAATCAGTGTGCTTGGAGCCATGAGTATTTATATGATCAATTGCTTCGCCTATAGTTTCAACAAACTTAACAGCAATATCAAATGATAAGAATTCTTGGTCAAATTCAACTTTTTGGTCAACATCAACTACATAGTTGCTGTTTTCATAATCCGGATTTAATCTGAAAAATTCAGATTTCACATCTGGCATCAAATGAACAGTTACCTTTTCATTGATCAAAGCTTTTAGCAGTTCATCCCAGTTCTTCATGGATTTATTTATTAACAATGTCTCTACAGCATTACATCCGGCTGGGTAGTTAGTTTTAGCATCAACAACAATTCTCTTGGCTTGTTCAACATAGCTATCTAAATCTTTGTCAGCATATATAGAACAAATACCATCTGCATGACCAAGAACTGGTATTTTGGTGCTATTTTTGATTCTCTTGACTAAAGCATTTGAGCCTCTTGGAACAACTAAATCAATGTATCCGTCCATGGCTAACAATTGATTAACATCATCTCTGGTTTCAATTAGTTGAACAGAAGCCTTTGGAATGCCAAATTCTTCAAAAGATGATTCAATAGTAGAATTGATTAATTCAGCCATTATTCTGAAAGTATGAACAGATTCTTTACCACCTTTCAAAATACAAGCATTACCAGACTTGATAGCCAAAGAAACGATATTGGCAATAACTTCTGGTCTACTTTCAAAAATTACTAATAAAGAACCAATTGGAACAGTTTTTTTGTAAAGTGTTAGATTTTCGTCTAATTGTCTTTTCATCAAAAGCTTGCCTGTTGGGTTTTCCAAAGCAATAACTTCTTTGATTCCTTTTAACATTACTTCAAACTTATCACCTTTAAATAAATCCAGTCTCTTTATTAATGAAGATGACAAGTCGTGTTCGATAGACTCTTTCAAATCAATTCCATTGGCTTGCTTGATGGAATCAGCATTTTCCTTTAATACATCGTGAATCTTCAATAATAATTGGCATCTCTTCTCATCAGAGACTGTTTTCAATATATTAGCTGCTTTTTTGGAATCAACAGCAATGGTCAAGTAGTTCTTTTCAGTTGACATTTCTTGTTATTTTATTTTCTGGTGTTTTTATGGTATATTTTAATATTTTGGATGTTTCTCATTGAATTTTCAATTACGTTTAACTCACCTGAGTCATGTTTTTTTCCCATTGATTTTGCTTATGAAAACAAAATTTTTTTTTTTTTTCAGAAAGGTGTAAAAAAACGTGACTCTGTCGGATATAACATTTTTTGTTTTGAATTGTATTACCACTTTCTTGTGTAGTCCTTATATCTTGTCTACTCACCTTTATTTAACGGAGATAATCTCTCAACACGTGCAGTGTCACGTGCAAAAATCAAAAGCTGAAATTTAAAATTTATTCAACTCTGAATCAACAGCTCCGATGGGACGAAACCTTATATGCCGGTTAAGACTCCAGTGAAAAAAACCAACAAAACTTC
>ERZ794936.188-NODE-188-length-37316-cov-62.719358_pt1 | contig 37316 bp, 17 predicted proteins | sample MGYA00511083_ERZ794936 | MGnify/ENA primary metagenome ERZ794936 (study PRJEB30137, sample SAMN04331409) | food metagenome | isolation source: Y2 must sample point D1 replicate A | place: Australia: South Australia | collected 2014 ... | reverse complement strand
CACTACGAAATCTTGAGATCGGGCGTTCGACTCGCCCCCGGGAGATATTTTTTTAAATCTTGCAGCTTTCAATATTTAAATATAAGTAATAAACCATCAGTTAAACAACAGAACAAGCATTTCTTAAATATCATAAAAAATCTAATAATGTTATTTGCCGAATTTTGTTATTGATTTGGTTGGTCTTCTTGATAATTCTGTCGGCGCTTTTTTTGTGACATATTGAAATTGCGAAATTGCAAACGAAAATATAAATATATATGAATGTTAATAAATAAATTATTTAATTGATGATCGAGGACGAAATACACTTTTATGATCTGTCCTTACGCGTAATAATTACAAGAAGGTGAGAAAATTGCCTTTTTTTGCTAATTTTTTTTTTTTGGTACCATATTCAATAATTGATGCTAAATTATAAATTGATTTTATTGTTTTCCTCTTTCCTACAATTAATCTCTTTTTCTGGCTTTATGATATGTTGTTTAACTTCACCAATAATTAGAAACTGGGGGCTGGCTCAAGCTGCTGGAGTTTCATATGGTACCTTTGGTTACTGTAAAACTTTGAATTCTTTTTCCTGCTCTCGAGTACGTTTAATATATAACACCTCGAAAGAAAAACTACCTGGCCCTTCTCTTGAACGTTGGTGGCTGAGTCCTAAGGCAAGACATACAATAGGAGGACTTTTGATTTCGATACCGGTTGCTACATGTTTGACCTTCATTTCTTTTGCACTTCCCTTGGTTATTATTTTTCTCTTTCAGACTGGAGGAACTAATGTCTCACTTATTACTTCCAACGCTATATTACACATATTGACACTTTTATCAACTATTTTTGCATGCACCGTGGTCCTGTTACAATTTCATCCTTATACGACTTGGTGTGGCTGGCTAACTCTTCCCTGTTCCCTTTGCTCGTTATTGGCGTGCATTTTCTCAGTTTTAGGTTTGATACGTCTGCGCAGTCAGACAGAAAACATAGCTAAAGAAGCTAGTATAGAGAACGTAGACAGTATTCTCAAACTATATGGAACGAGTCAAACATCAAGTTCCCTTGGCGAAAATTATCCACAAACAACTAAGGGTACAGACCAATCTGTGTATGACATCACAAGTCTTTTTAATGATCTACCAAGGACCTTAGATCCCAATCAAGATAAACTGGCGGTAACAAATCAAGATGAACCACCGCCTGAAATCAAATCTCCATTGAAGCAGGCAGGTTTGGTGAGTTTCTTCGCTCCAAAGTTGAATGGTAAACAAATATTTTCTAGAAGGCATGTTGAAAATCAAAAATCCTTATCTTTGGATGAAATCAATATAACCGACTTACCTGCAAAGCAAGAAAATGTGGAAATGCCTACTGAAAAAAAAAAATGGCAAATATTTTATATTATGAGGGAATCTCAAGCCATTCACAAGATAACTACGACCCTCCTTGGTTATTTGGCGTTGAGGCTACCCAATCAGCCGATCGCTTTAAAATATATTCAAAAAAAAATCATTGTCTCACAGAGCCCCGCCAATATCAACTACAACAACCAAATAATTACCAGGATCAAAGTGAGGTTCCTCATAACTCTTTCATTCCTTGGTATTCCCGAAGAAGACCAGTAGGATACAACCACAATTACAATCGCTACTACTCACAGACAACTCATGGTAACAGCGAACACTCCCGACAAACATTGCCACAGACCTACAACATACACAGCATGCTCCCCAGAAAGTACAAGCCCGCCTACAAAAAACAGGCACATCGTGTGAAGAGTAATCCACAACCAGCTTATACTTTCCAATGACAAAATAACAAGAATAAAGTACTATCCAATCTGCTTTTTTTGTACGCGTTTTGTTGGCGCGCCGCAATTTGAAAAATAAGAGTAAAGTACTTCTTGCTACTATTTAATGATTCCATCCGTATTCCACATCGTTGACGTCTGAGTCTGATAGACTAGTATATAGAAAATAAAAATAAGATAGAGTAAATAGTATGCTACTTTTATCGAGCCCATCTTTTTGAGCTTAATTTCTGAAACAAAGAAAGGAAGTGCCCATTTTTCCTCTTAACGGTTTCTAAAACTACTGAAGAGAAAACAACTTTTAGATGTAATTTATTTACATTAGCATTAGCAGTGACGACAGAGGACAGGTATGGCGGTATTTGTTAACATTGACTTTCCTTATGCGTGGAAGTACTAGTAATATTCCCTCTCGGATCATAAAAGTGAAATATCGTGCTTCACGATTTGCTGAAACTTTAACAAATTCATTGAAATTACGTGAGTTTATACTAATGAATGGACTTAATTTCTTAAGATGGTGATATCTTCCACATTGGTTTCGGCCAACAAAGCTATCACTTACCAAGTACTTCAAGCAACGTTTGCAATCCCCTATTGTTTATGGATTCTCCATCCAATTCCATCCAGAATTTGCAGCAAGAAGCCCAGGGCAGCTCTTCCGCACAGCTTGCTGACCATGATCATGATCGCGTATCAATGGCTATGCCCTTACAAACCGATCAAAGTGTTAGTGTTTCACAATCTTCTGATAATTTAAGGAGATCAAGACGTGTTCCTAAGCCAAGAACGAGCATTTATGATGAATACGAGGAAGAGTTAAAGGAAAGGGCGAATAAACCCAAGAGGAAGAGACCTGCTCCTCCTAAGAAAAAGGCACCTTCCACACAGAACTCTAAATCAAATGATAAAGTAGAGAAAAAGAAGACTACCTCAATTGCTAAGGATGGCAAACCTACACTGAAGACTAATGACAAAAAAGTGGCGCCGAAACCTAAACCAGCCCATGAACAAGTAGAACCCGCTTTGATCCCTAGCAATTGGACTTCTGTAATACCCTTGCTTACTTCTGATTTCAAGAACCAGTATAGTGTCATCTCTAGGCTAAAAAATCCGAACATGAAGCCTGTGCCATATGCTGGAGATATCATTAAACTGATGGCGTTCATAAATAAGTTTAGTTCTTTTTTCCATTCTGACCTACAAAATTTATCATTCCAAGATTTTGAGGTCGGTTTAGATTTGTATCCCGGCGATCCTAATGGAAGCGCAGCTGGTATAGTGAAGGGTCCTGAAGACACCTCCTTATTGCTATATCCTGATTTTATGGCCATCAAGGATATCGTCTATTGCCAAGACAAAATGAATTTCCTGTTCCTATCCTTGTTAGATTTAACATTTACTGAAAATTTTGATGGTAAAAGTGCCAAGAAGAAAGGTCCATTAACAACCTGGGAGAATCTAAAATCGTCCTCTAAGAAAGTATTTTCCAATCCTCTTTATCGGTTAAGACTTGTAGCTCGCGAATGGGGGTATCCACGAGAATGGCGTCAACAACTCCCCAGTGACCAAGATATCTCCAAACCTAAAACTGCTCTTTTTGAACAAGATGAACAAACACCAGTGGTGGATCCCAGTCATCCAGAAATTTTAACGCCAAATATATATACCTGGAATGCTAATGAACCACTCCCATTGGAATCAGATCCTTTGTATAATCGAGAAATGGACAAGAATGGAATTTTGGCGCTCAAACCAATGGATCGCGTTGTTTTATTGAGGGCTTTAACTGACTGGTGCGCTTCCCATTCATCTGCTATTCATGACGAGATATACAAATTAACTCATGGTAAAAAAGATCCCGTTTTTGGCATCCAAACACAACAAGTGCCTAGGTATACAATTGAAGGGGTAGATAATACTATAAATCAGTTTAAAAAACTCTGCTCACTAATTCAATCAAGATATGAAATCAGAAGTAAGAAAAAACATTTTGTTAAACAACTAAAAGAGGGTAAAAAACCAGATTTATCAAGAAAGCTAGAAATACTGAAGGAGATTAAAGCGGAATTGAAGAACGCTGTAAAATCCGAAAAGGATGAACTTTTGTTCTCATTGTACGACAAGTGGGTCCCATTGTTTGAAGGCGAATTACCTGATCAACCATTAGCCAATCCTTTTTTGGAAAGACTTTATAAATTGCGATTACAAGAGTTCTTCCTTGGTAGAGTTCCCCATATAGGTGATTTTTATATGCCAAGATTACACAGTTATGGGGACTCACTCGAAATGAGCACCTTCACTGATTTGAGAAATCTACAAGCATTGCTATCGAAATTCAAAAATAATGAATACAACGCTTTTACACTGTTTGAAAATGATGGACAATCGATGAGTGCCCAATTCAAATTGTTTTACCATGACACACCATCGTTGGCGCATGATGTTGCACGAGGCAGAAATACATCGGGGAAGGTTTATTGGTATGAATTATGCCACGATTCAGCAACACTGCTGGAGTTCTTGGAGTTCTTGGACTATAAAATTGTTAAACCTCAAGATGAGAAAAAGGAGGGAAATGAAAAAGAAAAAGAAGCACTGAATAATGAAGCGCACATATTGGAGCAGAAATCTACCACTGATAATAATCCCTCCATAAATACAAACCCGCTACCAAAAGACGCAAAATATAACACTGCGAGAAAGAAGTTACAGATATTAAAGGAATTTTTATCTGATTACTATTTCATTCTTCGTCAGTTTGAACAAATGAAAGTGCAATTTGCAGACATGAAGCCAGGCAAGAGACAGTTGAGAAGGATACAGCGACAGACTGTAAACTATAATACGGAATATGATAGCGAGGAATATGTCGATGATGAAGAAGACGACGAAGCTGATATTTATGATGACAACGACAATGATTCTTCTTTTGATGATGGTAGAGTTAAAAGGCAGCGCACTTAGACAACTAGCTTTCAACGAACGTGAAGATTGTGAAACTCCTTACAGGCTCCATTTCGATTAATTAAGTAATGTAAAATTAAGACTATTAGTACATAATTAGATACGCGTATCTTTTCAACTAAGGCATAAAAAAAAAGGTAGAAAGTGAGGACGAAAAAGTGCAAAATATCAAAGTCAAATCTTGCGCATATTCGAGCTTACAAAGTCATTGAAGATTTATTCGCCAGTGTGGTAAAACGGCATACTGTTATCATTCTTCTGTTTTGGTATCCTTCCCCTCTGGTTTCTCCTTCGTCTCATCCAAAGACTTTTTATCACTCCCAGGGAGATCGCTATCAGAACTACAGACTCTGTTAATATTTAAAAATTTTTCCTTTTCGGCAAGCACTGTGTTAACTAATTGTGCAAAAGCTTTGCTGGTTAACTCGGACTTCAACTTAGACTGTTCTTCTTCTGATAGCTTCTTGGATAGTTGACTGGTATCCGTTGCTTTCAATGGAGGAACTGAACCGTTTGCTTGACTTCCTTCGTCAAAATCTGAATCACTCTCTGTCTGTTCAAGATACAGATCTCTTAATTTCTGGATCTTCATGTTTAATCTGACTCTCTCAACAGAATTACGGAACTTTTGACGAGCATCCAATCCTTCCTTTAACCCAGGCAATAAATTGTGCGTCTTCAATTCGGTACAAATAATCCATGGATCTTCCAAGAGTTCTGCGGCGGTCGGTCTCTTTGAAGGATCCAAATTAAGAGCCTTCAAGATGAATTGTTTTGCTTTATTGGAAACGGAATCCCAATAAGGCCTATGAAACTTCACTGGATACTCACCAGTTGTGCATTCGTCAAGGAAATCTTGAACCCTTTCGGCTCTAAACGCCGAATAACCGCAAAGCAAAGTATACGTAATGACACCTATCGACCAAATGTCGCAAGGTTTACCATGACCGTCCTGAGTAAGTACCTCTGGAGCCACGTAACCCAGTGAGCCTGCCGGCTTATAGAGGAGTTCCTCATCACTTTTCAATCTCTTTGCGATACCAAAATCAGCAACTACCAGTGGAGATTCGTCACTTTTATCTATATACAATAAATTTTCCGGTTTCAAGTCTCTATGAACAATATTCTGAGAATGCATATATTTGACTGCGCTCAATATTTCAACCAAAATTCTCACTGCATCTTCCTCAGTGAACTTACCCTTCTTCAAAATTCTATCGAACAATTCACCCCCTTTGGCTAATTGCGTGATAATGTAGAACTTGTCTTTTGATTCAAACCAATCCTTAAATGCCACTATATTTGGATGATGTAGTCTTTGTAAAATGTCTAACTCGTCGTATAAAGCCTCTAGCTGAACCTTGTTTCCCTTTAGTGCTTTCTTGATCAGGATTTTAACGGCCACGTCCTCCCCTGTTTCAGTGTTTTTGGCTTGTCTCACCACACCAAATGTACCAGCACCTAATGTCTTCCCAAAAGCATATTTTTTTTTATTCACGTACGAAGCAGGCTGCACATGTGCCATTTTACCTTCAGAATCCTCCTCTGTTTGTTTTGGGGAGCTCTCCTTTTCTGAAACTTTGTCGTCCATAGTAATTGACTCGTTATTTTTTCTGGTGTCTTCCAATAATATATAATTGTGAGTTCTCTACGAGAATTGAAACCATTTATACTCTGGCTTGTAGTCGATGTGGCTTTCGTTCTTTTTATCCCCTGCGTAGGTAGCTCGGCTGCACCATTCTAAACGCGGGGGGAGTTTCTTTTTTTTTTTTCAGCCTTTTCTTCGTAAGCAAAGTATCCCACGTAAAAGGTTCCTTATAGTAACATATGTACTGTAAAGGTAAAATTACTTCTATTTTTTCTACTGCTATTATTTCTATGTACTTATACAAGAATAACAGAACGTGCAATACTAAAATTAATTTGATGCTCAGCTAAAAGAGTAAGATATGTTAGCAGAAGTTAAGATGGTTTTAATTATCCTCGTAGTATGCAGACGTATCGTTGTCATCATCGTCATTGTCGATGGCTCCATTCGTGCTCAAATTAAAATAGTCATCTGCATTATTAGCATCTTGAAGGGTACCTAAATCGCCCGGAGTCATGTAAACAGTACTATTGGACCTTACTTTGGGGGATCCGGGTACACTCAAAGGCCTGGCAATCTTGAATTTCTTGCCACCGGCAAGAGTGTTCATATTGGCGTCACTAATTGTTTCACCCACCAATTGCTTGAACTGCTCTGGATAGGCCCTACGAAGACCTAACTGTCTAGCCTTAACGTATTCCAACCCCATTCTCTTCCAATCTAACAAGTCTGATAGTCTTTCGGTTCTGTTTCTTTGGTTGATTCTTTGTCTTCTGGTCTTGTTTACAAACTCTTCCATGTAATCTGCTAATTGCTCGACAGATTCATCAGGACTCTTGAAACGACGGTCTACAATATAAATACCATAGTCTTTCGCTTGGTCTGTTTCAATCAAGTCTTCCATGTAGGCACCGAACCCAGAAACGTTTGTTGTGATAGATGGGACACCCATGACGGTACATTCTGCTGGCGTGTACCCCCATGGTTCGTAATAGGATGGAAAAACACCCAAGTGACAGCCGCGAACAAACTCGTCATAATCCAAACCAAGGATAGGGTTATTGGCGTTTAGGAATTCAGGATGGAAAATCACTTTTACACGATCACTCGAATCATTGAATAATCTAACATGTCTAATTTGGTTTAAAATTGGATCGTTAGCATCATCGCACATGTTATGCGTGACTACCGGAGGCAGTTCCCCGTAAGGTCTTCTCAGCGCCAATACCCTTTTCTTCAGCAAAACCTTTTCAGAACTCTTCAACAGCTCATCCAAATTAGTGGGCAACTCTGATTCTAGGCCATTATGAGGGTATCTCATCGTATGCTCGAAAATTCTCTTCCCAATGGATGCGGTGACCTCATTAACAGTATTTTCCAAAGATTTTACAATGGCTTGGCTTTTCAGTGCCTCCACAGTGAAGGAATTGGTTTTGGCAGGCATGATCAAAAACGCTACCACAGTCTTCTTGGATCCAGAAACCTTCAATCTGTAATTGAGACGAGCCAATGATTCAATGAACATGTCAGCACCTTTGTTTTTGTATTCATATCTACCAGCGATAAAGAAATAAACTGTGTTGTCTAGATCGAAATCAAAACAACCATGGAAATGGCCTCTGACGAAATCATTAATTTTGTCTTTTTTCAGGGCATGCAGATTTTGAAATTCATGTACTGCTTGAAACTTAACAACATTCAAACCATTGGGCAAGATACCATCCGGTTTCCTCTTCAACAAATGCTCCGCTTCTAATGCAGTGATTTGCGACACAGTCGTAAAAACATCGGCAGTATGAGCCGCAGCGCGCTCAATGCAGTACCTATGATATATGCCTCTCTTACCAGCTTCTTGGTCCACATCAAAATACTGTAGATTGTTATAAAAATCTACATCACCAGCGGCACACAAGTATCTACCCAATAAAGTTGCGTGCGTGGTGAAAATCGTTACAACATCAATTCTTTTCTTTCTACACAATGGCAGGGCTACACCAGCTAGCCATTCATGGAAATGGCCAATGATGGCATGGCTACTGTCCAGTTTTGAAACTTCTCCCAAAAACCACACAACAACATAACCCAACAATATGGCATCGTTTGTTTCGTGATCATGCTCTGGTGATGGAATTCCGACGAGAGACCATAGGTCAGCCTTCCATTCGTTCAAAAAGTGTCTTACAGAATCCAGCTCAAATAAAATGACACGTGGTGCTCCCTCAATCAACCAGTTACCGTAGACAAAGTTCACACCCTTTTCCCGCATGGACATCAAAGTTTTTTGGATTGGTAACAGCTCTTCAGGAAAGATACTTTCATCTTCCCAGTCAAGTTTTTCAACCTCACTTTCATAAGTCGCCTTGTTCAAAGGTCCAAGCAGCGTATAGTTGTCTCCGTATTGTGCCACAGTGACTGGAGCCTTGGACTTCAAGACAGAGTAAATACCACCAACCCTGTTAGCTACTTCTGTTGCTACTTCGAACAGTAGATGATTTTGTAAGTCACGAGCCATACTTCGCTGTGATGCTGCTTCTGAGTTTATTTTCTTTTTCTTCACAGGTTTCCAGGCTGTGCTAACTAGTATATTTGGAGTTTAGATATATAGATATAAGTCAATGAAAAAAAAATGGAAGGTAACAAGAAGAACCGTTGCGGGAAGAAAAGAAGAAGTTTATGTTTATATACACCGGTGTAGGCTGTGCGTTGGCGTGAACACTTCCTGTTGCTGTTGCTGTTGAAGCCGTCTCCGCATGCAACTGTAGTCATACAGCCTCTTGTCTGCCCTTATTCAATTGACCAGCTAACAATAGCTTCGCTTTCTTTCTGAAAAATCCTCCAAGGGGTATTACTTGTGGGGGGTTCCAGGAACCCATAGGCCGGGGCATGTTTCACGGGAAGTTCTGTGGCAGGAAATGGTCCCTGAGTAGCCGCGCAGGTGGCTTTTGCCTTTGCCGTACCGATCGGGAAATTGTGCCCCTGAAAGATTCCGTTTACGGCGCTTCTGTGCAACCTCTTTGGGCAAGCTTTGCTCCTGTCAATAGAGCAATTATTTGACAAGGTTTCTTTTACCTTGTTTTATGTGGGTTAAACGTGGGAGGAGAACTATAAATCACATGTGCTGTCAAGAGATTATGTTAGTTACGTAGCGCGCTTAAGCTTTCTTAAATAGTATCGTAAATGAGTTCCCGCAATTTGTAGTCTTCGTTAGCTTCTTCTATTTCTTCCCAGTTCCCGATTAAGTCATTGTGTCCTCTGACCACACCTGGAAGACTCCTACCCTTGCTGAAAGTCTTCCAAACTTTTCTCGCTTCATCATCTGTGCCAAGATCTCTGTAGGTGAACGGGATTCGGTTGGCCGTCAGGATTGTACTTAAGCGATTTGTTCTGGGGATCATATGGAAACCGCCTCCGGCTAGTGACGTGTATATATATACAGGTTCCTTTTCATTCAGCTTCTGGATCTCGCTAGTCGTTATTACGTCTTGCGGCTTGTCATTGTTTTTCTTGGATTGCTCAGTAGTTTGAGTTGTGGAGTCTTTCGCATCTAGTGATTGGAGTAGAGCGTTTAGTTCGGAATCATCAACAATTTTTAGTTGCTCTAAAAACTCATTCGTTTCGTCCAAAATATCTTTGAAAATGTCATCTGCACTTGCTTTCTTGGGATTTTCCCTTGTACTTTGATCTTCAAATCCATTTTCGTCATTGTTTGGGGCTTCTTTACTGATTGACTCTGTTTCATTGAAGTCTAACTGGGATACCTCCTCTTCTTCTTGCTTAATTTCATTCTTTTCCTCCGTGATGTTTTCTTCCACTACAAGATCAGGAAGAGAAGTTTCTTTCTCTGTTTCTTCTACTTCCAATTCCTTGTCTTCCCCTTTATTATCCTTTATATCTTGTTTTTCCAATTCTGGCAATTCAACTGTCCTTTGAAATTCGTCTGAAATGTTGATATCGTCGATCTCTTGATCTCCGGTGACATCTTTGAGCGCCTCAGCAATCTTAGAATTTTTCATATTCTCGTCTTCTTTTGTCACGGCTTCCGCATCCTTTTTTGAAACTTCTGCCTCCGTACATGTTCCATCCTCTATTGGAGTCTCAGCAGGTTCCGAACATTTTGTCTCGATGTCTTCTTTTGAAGTTGCAGCAACTTCCACATCTTCATCTTCTTTATCCTGTTCAGCAATGACTCCTGCCTCTTTTGGGGCGTCAAGATTTTCAAGCTCTGCCTTTACCTTGATACATTCAGTTTTTTCGGAATTCTCCACTTCTGCATCTTCCTCGGTGTCCTTCTTGACAGATTCGCTGCTAGGTTCTATATATTTTTCGGCAGTTCCAACATCACTTGCTTTTGGATTTTCGCTCGCAGCCTCAGTAGCTTCACCATGTTCATGATTTGTATCTTTCCCGGTGATTTTATCACCTTCTTGTGTGATTTCAAAGCGTTTGGGTTTTTCTTCTTCTTTGAAACTAGTAGTAGATCCTACATCTCCCATATCCTTTTGTGTAGTTTCAGCTTGTTCTGTTGAAATTTGAACGCGCTGGGATTTGGGATCTTCTTCTTCGGAATTCTCAATGGTTGTTGCAATTTCTGGCTTTACATCTTCATCGGGAACTCTAACATCTTCCTCTAGAATCTCAGGATCTCTTTCGTTGATTTGAAGATCTTCTGGTCTTCCGGAGGTACAACGCTTAACTACTTTTGGAGACTCAGGAGTCTTCGATTTCTCAACCTCTACACCTTCTGCACTTTCTCTTGCTGTTTCATCAACCTCTTTTTTTGCTTTCTCGTTGGAAAGCTCAGCAGTCCCCTCTTGCTTCTTTTTCATGTCTTCACTGATAGACTCAGCACCTCTCATTGCTATTTTATCATCTTTCATGGCCTTAACAGGTTCATCCAGCTTGACTTGTTCCCCTTCTTGATCTTCTTTGGCAACCTCGAGATCTTCAGGTATTATATTTTTTTCCACAGCCTCAACAATCTCTACATCATCCCTAGGCGCGTCAGGTATATCGATTTCTCCGACAACTTCCGTAGGCTTGTTTTCCTGAGTAGGTGCTTCAGCTTCATCTTCAAGAACAAGGTTATCTTTAGAAATTTTTGCAGAGTTTGCGCTTCCCTCTATTTCAATAATGGAAGATTTTTCTCCCGCTTCTGACTGCTTTTCATCTCCCCCCATAATTTCCTCTCCTTTTGATGTAGATTCTTCTTCGGTACCGGACACTTCATTATTTCTTACAGCTTCTTGCTCCCCGGTTACATTTTCTTTTTTAACTTTTGAAAAAGTCGAATTTTCTTCTTCTTCTTCTTCTTCTTCTTCTTCTTCTTCTTCTTCTTCTTCTTCTTCTTTTTCAACTTCTACAGATATATCGTTAGTACCGTGTTGTAGATTTTTTTCATTGTCACTAATGCGCTTTGTTGGTCCCATCGTTTCGTCATCATAAGTCTCTCGCTCAGTTTCTGGAGGGATGATACTATCACTACCAGCTGCGTTAAAATTATGGCTCATGTTATTCTCATGATTAACAGATAATTCTTTCCTACATTTTTCGTCTTCTTTATCCTTCTGTTCAAAAACATGGTCTTCTTTCCCGATTTCTGTTTCTTTCTCATTTTTTGCAAGAACTGAAGGACTTATTCCGTCTCTATCACTTTCAGTCTGCTGCTTTTCCCCAGCTTTCAAATGTTTTGATTCGTTCTCTTTGAAATTAAACCCATTCTTAGTTAAACTTTCACTTTCAACATCCTTAGTAGACGCTTGCCCATTTTCATCACCTCCCTCCAAACCGTGCGGCTCTAGTTGGTGTTTAAAAGAAGCTGCATTTCCCTCATTAACATTTAAGATCTCATTCTCTTCTCGAGGTAAGGTATGTTCTGCCTTTTCCTCGTTGATATTGTTCTCGGACTTTGAGGAAGTTTCGTCAACATTATCTTTGTTAGGCACATCTATGTCGAAGGTTTCGTCACTAGATTCATTTCTGGTTCCGATATCCATTTTTTCGACATTAACAGGCTCATCTTGGACAATATTTACTTTGATATCCTCGTTCTTTGAACCATCTTCCTGTAGGTACTCTTCAATGCCTACTAGTATGGAATCTAAAGTTGACTGTTTTGACAAATCAGTAGTATCTGCAGGATTTGAAGAATTACGACTTCTTCTATTCGTGGTTTTTTTCTTTTTGTTTTTTTTTCTTCTCGTAATTGGGCTATTGCCAACCTCAATTCCTGTGGATTCTTTGATTGGTGGTACATTTTCTGTGCCTTCCGCTACATTGTTAGTAGAAGTTTCTTTGATAACTACATTGACGTCTATTGGGATCTGTGTGGGAGATTCTGTAGCGTCATTTATTGTATCTGTGGCTATCTCTATTACGTCGTCTTTTCTTTCCAAATCATGAGAGATTGCATCCCGTGTGGAAGCTTCCTCGGTTTCACCAACAGAACTGGAAAGTTTTACAATAGTATCTCTGTCACGATTCGCCTTTATTTGTCCCTGGTTTTTCTTTTTATGACCTTTCAATTTAGAAGATTTCCTTTGAGATGATAACTCCTGTGCAAAATTCTCAGTGGCATTTATCGCTTCATCTAAGTCACTTTCTGTAAGTTGATCTCGACTTTCTATAATATCATTCGTACTTGGTAAGGGAAGATCTGTAGCAAGTGTCGAATACGAATCTCCAGCACTAGTTACCGATGGGGGTTGAACATTGTGTTCCTGATTTTCTACAGTCAAAGATTCTACCATGTCACTCTTTATTTAATCCAGAGTAATCAAGCACACCAGTACAATAATTGCTAACAGGTTTAAAAAGAGAAAGTGTTCTGGAATAAAACCACTTGCTTATATGCGAAGTGACTACGAAATATTAAGGGAAAATATACGACAATTTCGTGTTCAGAAACTTAACAAATATTTTCATCTTGTCTGTTATATTCTCGGAAGCTTTAGGATAAATTTATCCTTAAAAAAAGGACTGCGCAAGCCCGGAATCGAACCGGGGGCCCAACGATGGCAACGTTGGATTTTACCACTAAACCACTTGCGCTTATTTCTTGGAAGTGTTCGTGTTCTAATAAGGTCACAACAGCTCCAACATTAACCAGAAATACCTGTAAATAGCCCCGCCACGAGGCAACAATTGTCTCTGTATTCTTATCTTTCTCAATAAGCACTTATTAGTTAGTTTACATCCGAGTTCTTGAGCACTCCCCACCTTTTTAGTAGGTCTGAAGTCTTGTTTACAACAGCGGGCACCTCAAGATTGAAAGGAGTTGAGAGTTAGAATATATAATTTTGAAATTAAATTTGAAAATGATGCGATTACCACCGGCAAGTATTCAAAACAAAATAAGACGAGGGAGCTTCATAAAAATTAGGTCGTATATGTTGAAATGAGAGGATTTAGTACATTCTGTATTCATCATATTATAGCCTTTACCAACAATGAAACTCCAGTAATTATCAAATTATTCTCCCAATTCTCACCGAACATGCGGCAACGTTAGGTACGGATCGCGGAAAACACTTTATTTTGTGCAGAGGTACTGTCATGAATACTATGTCAATAAAAAAAGTATCGCATTATCACCACGCCTATATAACATAATCTAAACTATTCGTGAGGGTACAGAAATCCATTGAAATGAATTGATAGTTCTACACGATATCGCTGTCATTTTATTGTACGTTTCAGGTTTTACTAAATAAAAATGACATCTGAAACAGATTAAGTTGTTTTGTAACTTGTGCCCGTTGAAATAGGAATTAACTGTTATAATTGACAATATTCATGTCAACACTATATAGTAATATATAATGAAGAAGGTAACTTAAATGGCGATAGGCGGTCAACAAGTCTAGGGAATCAGAAATGCAAGAATGAATAACGTAATAGGATAGCGAAGGAACATATCAAAAACAAGGGAAAAAAAAATTGGTTCTATATCTAGATATATCTAGAATTTTTGGACTGGTTTTATCTCAATTTCCACCTATCTTTATGTATTATCTTTCGACCGTCTTATCTTTTAATATGGTGGCAGGAATACCAGTCAGACAATGATTGGATCTTGTCTCGGGTTGTTTGTTATCACGTAAGCACCACAGTCCGCTCCGTAGGAAAAGAAAAATAGCCGCCGAGCCACGGGAGCAAATGAGTGAAGAATATGCGCAACGTTTTGGTACATATACAAAAAAATGTAGAAAAGAAGCTAAAGAGATTGACGTTACGTACATATGTATGAGTGGGTAGGTGTGGACGACACTAGGGAGGCTTTACTTCTCTCCAAACATGTGAAGCTGGTTATAGATGTCCTTCTTAAAGTCCTCGTACTTAAAAGACGACTTTCTACGCGTGCCCAACTGTGGAGGAGAGCCGTGTGGGACTCTTGCGCTGTTACCATTGCTGTTGTTGTCAAGGTACGAGTTTTTGAAAATGGGTCTGTTGCCAGCACGAGAACAGATCGGTGTATGGGAGATGGAGTCACCCATATCCACGCCAGCGTGGCTCAGGTCAGAGTCGTTAGTGGTCCTGTATTGCATATTGTGGATAGTATTCTGGAAATCCATGGGTCCGCTACTCCTACGTTCGGCTCCCGGGGCGTGCTCCCCGATACTGCTTTCGCGTTCCCGGGCTTGTTCCCTGGAATTTAGTGCGTCCATATAATTGGTAGACCGCCGTCTAATCATGGGGACTGGCTTGTCTACGCTTTGAGCGGGAGCGCTTGGACCCGGGAGGTTGAATGTAGAAACACTAGGTGTTTCCTGTGCACAGGGCGGTTCGTCGATGTTGAGGAAGTCCTGTGATCTTTCAAATGTGGGTGACGTGCTCACTTGGGGCGTGTTCAAGTGGGGATCTGTCATGAGGGTGAGTGTATGCGTGTGTGTGTGCGTGTGTGCGTGTGTTGCGTAGATGTGTGATTTACTATGTGTTATGTAGCTGCTCTCATCGCTGCTGATAGTAGATCTCTCGCGCAAAAATTACTCAGGCAAACCTTTACTATACCTACATATATATATATATATATGTATATGTATGTGTGCAAGCTTTTCAGAGTGGTGCACTGACATTGACCGGGCCACTCATTCCACCCCACATCCCCCAGATCAGGGGGAGATGTTAACGAAAGGAAACAGGGGATTTATCACTGGTTACGGGAGCGTAGTGACTGTACTACAAATTCGCACACAAGCAGCGCCCAGTGACGAGTCTCCGCGGCGTCTAAGTGCCGGAAGTCATCATCCACGGTGTGCCATGTACTTGGGAATGGTAGCGGGATTGCATGTAATACGGGTACTCCGGCGGCCAGGAATGGCGTGTGGTCGTCTCCGATGACCGAATGCCCGAGCCCTAAAAATCGATAGTCCGTGGGGTCCAGATGTTTGCGTTGACGCGCGACTTCGGCGGCTAATGCCGATTCGCCGTTGATTTCATCTCCACGTCGAAATAACAAGTCATCCTCTATTCGATTGAGCAGCTGATATTCTTGATGTGTCTCTGCATAGTAGCTGGGCACTAGCGGCTCCTCTTCGCCACTTCCTAAAAGATCCAGAAGAAATAATAGGCGAATTCTTGTCATCGTGCCGTCAGCAAGCCATTGGGCGGCTAATCGGCGTGCTCCATAAATCGAGTCCTCGGGGCCCCACTCTTCAATGGCCTCCTCTCCATCAAAGAATACGATCTTTACACCCAAGGTAGAATTCGATACTACAGTGTTCGACTCTAAGTCATTGTACTCTTTCGTGCGCTCGTGGCACGCGATGTGCGTTAGGAACTGGGCCGTATATAGCAGCGCGGCACACGAGGCGGCACTGTCGATAGCGCCCACCATCCCCGTGGGCGCTATCTTGGTATCATAATGAGCAGCGAGCACTAAGTACTCGCTCGCATTGTTTTGTAATGTCATAACAAGGTTATTGAAGCGGTAACCGTTCTCCTCAAAGGCTTGCATCTCAACGGCCCATTCTCCCGCCAGCGTATTGTTGAAGTGCTCGATGATGAAGCGCTGGATCTCGCGCGAGCCTTCCGATCCGGGTACGCGCGTTCTGTTAAAAGGCAACAGCAGGTTCTTGGTACTTTTGTTCCAACCGCTGTCTAGGTTGATAGCTTCGTTCAGATGCGCTGCATGGTACTGCTCATATGACAACTCCCACCCAGTTACCCTATGCACCTGAAATAGCACCAACAGGTACGCTAGACCAATTAGTCGCAAAGGCAATACGTACTTCATTCCCATGCTTACGACCTTTTCAGTCTTTTTATTTCTTTTCTGTTGACTCTCTCTAACTCTCCCTCTCCCCCTCTTCTTCCCATGAAATGTATCACAAGCCGTCTTATTCCTTTGCTTCTTATGTTCTTATGTTCCTTCCTTCGTCTCGCCTCGAAGGCAACGCAAACGCAATGTACTTCTTGACGAACGCGAAAACCATATGGAAAGTAAATAAAGGGCCAAACAAAAAACTATTTCGAATAGCAAGGTAGCTTCCATCCTGTACATGCAAGACCGTCACACAGCATGTCATCGGAAGAACCCCATGCATCTATATCCTTTCCAGATGGCTCACATGTCCGGTCGTCCTCCACTGGTACTTCATCTGTGAACACAATCGATGCTACCTTATCCAGACCGAACTATATTAAGAAACCGTCCCTGCACATTATGTCGACATCTACGACGTCGACTACGACGGATCTAGTGACAAACCCAATTCTGAGCAATATCTCCGTGCCAAAAATAAGCCCCCCCACATCATCCTCGATAGCAACAGCGACATCAACAAGTCACGTGACCGGCACTGCGTCGCATTCGAACATTAAAGCTAATGCTAACACTAGTACCAGCGTGAATAAGAAAAATTTGCCGCCAACAACTAGTGGGAGGATACCCTCTAGCACCATCAAGAGATATCCGAGTCGCTATAAGCCTTCTCACTCGCTGCAGCTGCCCATTAAGAACGACTCCAACTTTAAACGATCTAGCATATATGCCTCCAAATCCACTGTTACTGCTATCCCCATTAGGAACAATCGGCCAATTTCCATGCAGAATTCCTATGCGCGCACTCCTGACAGCGATCATGACGACGTTGGCGATGAAGTGTCTTCGATAAAGAGTGCCTCTTCTTCGTTGACCGCATCCCTGTCCAAGAGTTTCCTGTTCGCATTTTATAACAACCGCAAGAAGGACAAGACCAGTAACAATGGTGTCCTCTCAAAGGAATATTGGATGAAGGACGAGAGTTCTAAAGAATGTTTCAGTTGTGGTAAAACGTTTAACACTTTCAGAAGGAAACACCACTGCAGGATATGCGGCCAAATTTTTTGCAGCAGTTGCACTCTCTTGATAGATGGTGATCGATTCGGCTGTCATGCCAAGATGCGAGTATGTTACAATTGTTATGAGCATGCAGACACATACGAGGACTCCAGTGATGAGGAGAATGATTCTACAATGCAATTGAATGAGCCAAGGTCTCGCTCTCGCTCTCGTTCTTCCAATACCAATCCATATTCTCATTCACATTCGCATTTGCATCTCATTTCACAGGACAACCATAACGGTACCGATCTCCATGATCCAGTAGCAGCAACGGATAACCCTCAACAGCAGAATGAGGTCTACCTATTAAATGACGATGACGTACAAAGTATAATGACCTCAGGTGAAGATTCTAAATTGTTCATTTCTACACCCCCACCACCACCGAAGATGGCCATCCCAGCAACAAAGCAAGGTGGATCGCTGGAAATCTCATTCGATTCGGAAAACGATAGGGCTTTGCATTATCAAGATGACAACCCCGGTCGCCATCATCACCTTGATTCCGTGCCCACAAGGTACACTATCAGAGATATGGACAATATATCACATTACGATACCAACTCTAATTCCACTTTGAGGCCACATTATAACACCAATAACAGCACTATTACCATCAACAACCTCAACAACACTACTTCCAACAACAGCAACTATAACAATACCAATAGCAACAGCAACATCAATAATCCTGCGCATTCCTTAAGAAGGTCTATTTTCCATTATGTAAGCAGCAATAGTGTTAACAAGGACAGTAACAATAGCTCTGCAACACCCGCTTCGTCTGCACAATCTTCTTCCATACTGGATCCTGCCAATCGTATTATCGGGAATTATGCTCATAGAAATTACAAGTTTAAATTCAACTACAATTCCAAAGGTCCTTCGCAACAAAATGACACGGCAAATGGAAATAATGATAATAATAATAATAATAATAATAACAGTGCCAGCGGTATTGCTGACAACAATAACATTCCCTCAAACGACAATGGCACGACGTTCACTCTAGATAAGAAGAAAAGAAACCCACTGACAAAATCTAAATCTACGTCCGCTTACCTAGAATATCCTCTAAACGAGGAAGACTCTTCTGAGGACGAAGGCTCCATGTCCATATATTCTGTATTGAATGATGACCATAAAACTGACAATCCAATTAGATCAATGAGGAACTCCACAAAATCTTTTCAACGAGCGCAAGCTTCACTACAGCGGATGAGGTTTAGAAGGAAAAGTAAAAGCAAGCATTTTCCCAACAACTCGAAAAGTTCCATTTATAGAGACTTAAATTTCTTGACCAATAGTACTCCCAATTTACTTTCTGTAGTAAGCGACGACAATCTATACGACGATTCTTCTCCTTTGCAAGACAAGGCCTCTTCATCCGCTGCAAGCAGACTCACTGACAGAAAATTCAGTAATAGCAGTGGCAGCAATAATAATAGCAATAGTAATAGCAATATCAACACCGATCCTTGGAAGAGAATCGCTAGTATATCGGGATTCAAACTGAAAAAGGAAAAAAAGAGAGAATTAAATGAAGTCTCTCTTTTACACATGCATGCCCTATTAAAACAATTATTGAATGATCAAGAAATTTCCAATCCTCAAGAATGGATAACCCTTCTAGATGGCGCTTTGCGTAAAGTTTTAAGGACCATCCTGAACGCGAGGGATTTGAACACCTTAGATTTTAGACAAACTTACGTTAAGATAAAAAGAATTAGTGGTGGATCTCCTCAAAATTCAGAATATATCGATGGGGTTGTCTTTTCGAAAGCATTGCCGTCGAAAACAATGCCACGACATTTGAAAAACCCAAGGATACTATTAATCATGTTTCCACTGGAGTACCAAAAGAACAATAACCACTTTCTAAGTATAGAGTCCGTCTTTAGGCAAGAGCGCGAATATTTGGATAAACTTGTTTCGAGATTAAAGTCATTACATCCTGATATTATATACGTCGGCGCCAATGTTAGTGGGTACGCGTTAGAACTATTAAATGACTCAGGCATTGTCGTACAGTTTAATATGAAACCACAAGTCATTGAAAGAATTGCCAAGCTAACAGAAGCAGATATTGCCATTTCTGTGGATAAGTTGGCTACGAATATTAAGATGGGTGAATGTGAAACTTTTGAAGTTAAAAGCTACATTTATGGAAACATCAGTAAAACATATACATTTCTTCGGGGCTGTAACCCAGAACTTGGTGGAACAATTTTGTTAAGAGGTGATAGTCTTGAAAACTTGAGAAAAATCAAACAAGTCTCTGAATTTATGGTCTACGCAATTTTTTCATTGAAGTTGGAAAGTTCATTTTTTAACGATAACTTCATACAACTTTCTACAGATGTTTATTTGAAGAGAGCTGAATCCAAAAAACTGCAAGTTTTCGAAGGTTATTTTGCAGATTTCTTGATCAAATTCAATAACAGAATTTTGACTGTATCACCAACGGTAGATTTTCCCATTCCCTTTTTATTGGAAAAAGCCAGAGGCTTGGAAAAGAAGCTCATAGAAAGGATCAATCAATATGAAAGCGAATCTGATTTAGATCGGCAAACGCAACTAAATATGCTTCAAGGCTTAGAATCGACTATCACTAAGAAACACTTAGGAAATTTAATAAAATTCCTGCATGAAATGGAAATTGAAAATTTAGAGCTTGAGTTTCAGAAGAGAAGTCGTCAATGGGAGGTTTCATATTCATCATCACAGAACTTACTTGGTACGGGCTCACACCAGTCTATAACAGTTCTCTACTCAATGGTTTCAACAAAGACTGCCACACCTTGCGTTGGCCCTCAAATTGTTACTATTGACTATTTTTGGGACAGTGATATTTCCATTGGTCAGTTTATCGAGAACGTCGTGGGAACTGCCAGGTATCCCTGCCAACAAGGCTGTAATGGTCTGTATTTGGATCATTATAGAAGCTATGTTCATGGGTCAGGAAAAGTAGACGTTTTAATCGAAAAATTCCAAACTAGATTACCAAAATTAAAAGATATTATCCTCACGTGGAGTTATTGTAAAAAATGTGGGACATCTACTCCGATTTTACAAATTAGCGAAAAAACCTGGAATTATTCTTTCGGTAAATATTTAGAAGTCATGTTTTGGAGTTACAAAGATAGCGTGACAGGAATTGGGAAATGTCCTCATGATTTCACTAAAGATCATGTCAAATACTTTGGTTACAATGATTTAGTGGTTCGACTAGAATATTCTGATTTAGAAGTTCATGAATTGATAACCCCACCACGCAAAATAAAATGGAAACCTCATATCGACATCAAACTGAAGGTGGAACTATACTATAAGATTCTGGAAAAGATCAATAATTTCTATGGGAGTGTCCTAAGTCGGTTGGAACGTATTAAATTGGATAGTATGACTAAAGATAAAGTTCTTAGTGGACAAGCTAAAATTATCGAATTGAAGAGCAATGCTACAGAGGAGCAAAAATTAATGTTGCAAGACCTGGATACTTTTTACGCAGATAGTCCTTGCGATCAACATTTACCATTGAACCTGGTTATCAAATCTCTATACGATAAGGCTGTAAATTGGAACTCTACATTTGCGATATTTGCAAAAAGCTATTTGCCTTCTGAAACTGATATTAGTCGTATCACGGCCAAGCAGCTGAAAAAACTGTTTTACGATTCTTCAAGAAAAGACAGCGAAGACAAAAAATCACTTCATGATGAAAAGGCGAAGACGAGGAAACCAGAAAAGAACGAATTACCGTTAGAGGAATTGAAAGATGTCGAAAAGCCGAAAATTGATAGCAAGAATACGACAGAGAATCGTGACATAACGAACGAACCACAGAATGCCGTGACGATAACCACTTTTAAAGACGACACTCCAATTATTCCAACAAGTGGTACTAGTCACTTGACAGTTACACCTTCTGCATCGTCGGTTTCTTCTTCTTTGACCCCTCAAACCGAAGAACGTCCGCCAATAAGCAGAAGTGGAACAGGTATATCTATGACTCATGATAAAAGCACTAGACCTAACATAAGAAAAATGAGTAGTGATAGTAGTTTATGTGGACTAGCATCACTTGCTAATGAATATAGTAAAAATAATAAGGTGAGTAAGCTAGCTACATTTTTCGATCAAATGCATTTTGATGCCCTGTCGAAAGAATTTGAACTAGAACGTGAAAGGGAAAGATTACAACTTAATAAGGATAAATACCAAGCCATACGATTACAAACATCCACACCAATTGTGGAAATTTATAAAAATGTCAAAGACGCAGTTGATGAACCGCTTCACTCCAGAAGTTCAGGCAATAATTTGTCATCTGCGAATGTTAAGACTTTGGAGGCACCTGTGGGAGAACATTCTCGGGCCAATAATTGTAATCCTCCTAATTTAGATCAAAACTTGGAAACTGAACTAGAAAATTCCATTAGCCAATGGGGAGAAAACATTTTGAACCCCTCTGGAAAGACCACCGCAAGTACTCATTTAACTTCTAAGCCAGTAGTAAAAGAAACTTCAGAAAATTCAAAGTCAATAGTTAGAGAATCAGATAATTCAAAGTCGGAGCCGCTTCCACCTGTAATAACAACAACAACTGTCAATAAGGTAGAATCCACTCCACAACCTGAAAAATCATTATTGATGAAAACCTTGAGCAACTTTTGGGCAGATCGATCTGCGTATTTGTGGAAACCCCTTGTTTATCCAACCTGTCCTTCGGAACACATTTTTACTGATAGTGACGTTATAATCCGCGAAGATGAACCAAGTTCCTTGATCGCATTTTGCTTGAGTACTTCTGACTATAGAAATAAAATGATGAACTTGAATGCCCAACAACAACAGCAGCAGCAAACAGCAGAAGCTGCTCCTGCCAAAACAGGAGGAAACAGTGGAGGAACTACGCAAACCGGGGATCCTTCTGTTAACATTTCTCCCTCAGTTTCTACAACTTCTCATAATAAGGGGAGGGACTCAGAAATTTCATCCTTAGTAACCACCAAAGAGGGCTTGTTGAACACCCCTCCCATTGAAGGCGCCCGAGATAGGACCCCACAAGAATCACAAACGCATTCCCAAGCAAATTTAGATACTCTTCAAGAATTAGAGAAAATTATGACAAAAAAAACAGCCACGCACTTGAGATATCAATTTGAGGAGGGTTTAACGGTAATGTCATGTAAAATTTTCTTCACAGAACATTTTGACGTGTTTAGAAAGATTTGTGATTGTCAAGAAAACTTCATTCAAAGTTTGTCAAGATGTGTTAAATGGGATTCCAATGGGGGAAAAAGTGGGAGCGGGTTTTTAAAGACTTTGGATGATAGATTTATTATAAAGGAGCTGTCACACGCAGAACTGGAAGCCTTCATAAAATTTGCACCAAGTTATTTTGAATACATGGCACAAGCAATGTTCCATGATTTGCCCACGACTTTGGCTAAAGTATTTGGGTTTTATCAAATTCAAGTAAAAAGCTCTATTTCAAGTTCTAAAAGTTATAAAATGGATGTTATCATTATGGAGAACTTATTTTATGAGAAGAAAACAACAAGAATTTTTGATTTGAAGGGTTCCATGAGAAATAGACATGTCGAACAAACAGGTAAAGCTAATGAAGTGTTGTTGGATGAAAATATGGTAGAGTATATTTACGAATCACCTATTCATGTTCGCGAATATGACAAGAAACTTTTAAGAGCTTCTGTTTGGAACGACACATTATTTTTGGCCAAAATGAATGTGATGGATTATTCCTTAGTCATTGGTATTGACAATGAAGGGTATACTTTGACAGTAGGAATCATTGATTTCATTCGAACGTTTACATGGGACAAAAAATTAGAAAGTTGGGTCAAAGAGAAAGGCCTAGTAGGGGGGGCCAGTGTGATCAAGCAGCCTACCGTTGTTACACCAAGACAATATAAAAAACGTTTTAGGGAAGCAATGGAGAGGTATATTTTGATGGTTCCTGATCCGTGGTATAGGGAAGGAAATTAATACATAAACGTGTACAAGTTATATTCTGTAACTTTTTTTTATACACTATCACGTACTTTAGTGTTCTTTATCTTTCATTACCTTAGTAGTTATCAACTATAAAAAGGTGGTTCAATGAATGTTACGAAAGGATTATAGAAGGATAAGAAGCAAGAATTCACAAAAAAGAAATGCGTCACAGACAGGATTCGAACCTGCGCAGGTAAAACCCAATGCCTAATTGCTTTTCTGAGGAAATAGCAGGGCATCGCCTTAACCACTCGGCCACTGGGACAGAATCTCTTGGTTTGTTCAATGAAGTAAACTATTTTGTTGCAAACAAAATGGGTATTTTCAACGGTGAGAGAGAACTATGCGAAATTTGGTATAATTGTTGTGTTTCCATTGTTGTTAAAGGCATTAACACTAAGTTTACAGAGCATACTAGAAGTTGTTCTCGGTAACATAGGAATCCGCAAAGGGGGATGGATAATTCTACATAATAATACTATTATTTTCCCTTTCATTTTTGACATACTGTCATAAATTCGTACTCTATGTCGCTGATGTGCTTATGAACGCTACAATCAATTTTCTCATGCATACTTGAGATAATAACATGTCGACACTTTTATGGTGTTTATCAACATGGCAATACCCGTTACCACTCGTGTTTGGTGTAGGTACAGCAACATTAGATTCCGAATCATCCCCGTCATTGCCACCGTACTCCTGTAGCGATATGGGGAGTGTGTGTCATTGTTGTTTTGTCGTTGGCCATTTTCGATATAATCAATATGAAAACCAATAATGCACTTTGAAAAGATAGTCTCGCGGTCGGTGTTGACGAACTCTTCATTGCCTACGTCGAAATCAAATTTTGAAAAGCTGTGGCTAGAGTTAAACCTAAAACAGCCATTATTATTCGAAAAATTTGACGCTTACGTTCAGGTTCTGAATCAATCCCTTTCCTCTACACTTAAGTTTGGTTGTGGTTTATGTTACTACTACATCGCTCGGTTGCAAACAGACGTGTATAACTTTTAGGAATACTGTTGTTCAAGATAGAGCATTTGCATACCTTATCGAGGTTCACTATCGCTGCTACATTGGCATAAAATTGAATTGTTAAGGACGGCCAATACTATACTTGCTGCCACATTGGTCTAATTCGTTCACTATGATTATGGTTGCAACAGGGCAGTCATTCGCCATATACTAAAAAAGATAAAAGAAGTTAAACGACTAGACTAGGAGTTGTGCAGTATGAGCTGCAGCTCCGCAACTACAACTAGATTAAATACTGGGGGGGCAAAAAGATAAAGTGAGTATCTTGAGCAGGAGTTCCCTTGACATATTAATCTGTAAATTTGTTTCTTTACTGAATTTACTACTTAATAGCAAAGATGTGGTGCTATTCTCACTTTTTATTAATTTTTGTTTCCTTCGTGACTTCTTTTGCACATAAGCTCCCAGCTAATAACTCAACGACTAATGGAGGTACCGACGGAATAGCTGTCCCAGTTATAGAAACTACTATTGATTCAGGGATGTATTCTGAGAACGGTACTGATTTGATGACACCCGAAGATCTTCCTGATTTGCTATCAGATGGTATAGTATTATCTTTTGCTAATACTACAGAAACGGACTCGGATTCGGACTCCACATTAATTGACAGTGAAGATCTTCAGAGATGTATAGATATGCCGGACCGCTCATGCTCTGCTCAACGAGGCAATTTGTGTTCATACAGTTTTTGGGATATTCCTTTCAGTTTCTTGAATACAGTCCATGATATATTCGGCATGACTAATATGGGTAATTGCGCAGTTATGGCTGGTGATAAGGGTGCTTTTTATTATAAATACTATCCTGTTGAACCTAACTGCAATTCAACTATACACCAAAAGACGATTGACGATGCTTTACAACAAGCAACTGAACAACTGAATGGTGACTTTAACAACATATATTTTTTCCATGTCAACCGTGCTGGATTGTGGCAGGGTGATATGATGGTTGGAACTCGCGTCTTTACCTGGTTTGCTGGCGCCAAGTGGGCTGAACATAAAGGTTCCATAGAGGCAGGTTTCACCTCGTAGTCCCTCATTGCAGGAAGAGAAGGCATAGCAACACAGTATGATAAAGCAATGCATTTGGTTTATAATTGTTAATAAAAAAAAAATAATGGATAATTACATTGAGGGGAATTTTTCCGTATCTATATGATAACGTATACATACGTATGCAGCTTAATCCACACTGAGTTTTTACTTGTAAACGCTAAGGTCAAAGGGCAGATAATGGATTCCAGACTAGGAGTGCATATAAATGGATACTTGGATTCTTCATTAGATGGTCACTGTATCAGATCTTAGCAATTTCTTTTGTAGGATTGGCATAAATGAAAAGTATGCATGTACCCATGCGATATGATATTAATATGTATTTCTCATTATTTATGTAGTTTTCTAACAATATATGGTGATATGAATGGCCACCATTATTCTGTTTAATATCAAGTAATGGACAAAACCATTCTTTTCCTGATTGATGTAGTTCACTGTAACCTTCTTGTTCGTGGGCACACTTACTTAGATATTTCCTTGCGCAGTTATTATACTGAATTTAGAGAAGCGACGCAATATTTCTACGTGATATCTATAAAAAAGAATACTTCACTTATGCAAGCATCGCCTGGCTGTAATCTTTGCTTCAGACCATCTGACACATGTACGCAGTAACATATAGCGAGCTATGAAAAGATGATGGTGAGTTCGTGGTATGGCTACGTAGAAGATATGCGATTCATGCACTACTACCGCTTGACGTAGTTATCCGAATGCATAAATCAGACTGGTATGTGACAACGCTAAACATGCGTTCCCCAGAACCACCTGCGGTTGTTGAGATGAATAGGTTTTGCGCTTGTCTATGGACACTTTCTTGAACTCAATCCAACTGAGCAATAATTAACAATATTGTGATTACTTGTTCTTACATAAAGAGTAAGAAATACTTGCGAAATAAAAACGGTAATCAATCAAATTTAGGGTCATAAGTTGTATTCGCACAATATGCATAAGCACTGACTCAAGAAAGAAGATGGTTTTCGAATGGGGAGCTAGCAAAAAGAGTCACCCCTAAGTATAAAAACTGAATTACAAAGCTCTTCGACTACTTTCTGCAAGTAAATCATTCGGAAGTACGACAATATAATGACAAAAGACGATAAGTTACTTCTATTAATTGAACTTTAATTATTTGGCTTTTGTTTTTTTTTTCATTTTCTTACTCGCGCTTTTCTTTATTAAGGGCTTTCTCAATTAGATGTTAATAATGTCATAAGGCATCGTTATTCCGCTTTATATTGGTAACTCAGCAGTGGTCATTGCCTTCGTTCACGACCCTCCCTTATTAATCAGTTAGTAATAGTGTTCCAGTTAACTCTGTATCCTTTTCTTCTTCGGCCTGACAATGTCTGATTCATCACCTACTATCAACTTTATTAATTTCAATCAAACCGGAACGTGTATTTCCCTTGGAACGTCGAAAGGTTTCAAAATATTCAATTGTGAGCCCTTCGGAAAATTTTATTCAGAGGACAGTGGGGGCTATGCTATCGTCGAGATGTTGTTCTCCACCTCGTTACTAGCCCTCGTTGGGATAGGCGATCAACCTGCGCTTTCACCAAGGAGATTGCGTATAATCAACACAAAAAAACATTCTATTATCTGTGAGGTGACTTTCCCTACTTCTATTCTGAGTGTGAAAATGAATAAGTCTCGATTGGTGGTACTTTTACAAGAGCAGATTTATATTTATGATATCAACACCATGAGACTATTGCATACTATAGAAACAAACCCTAACCCACGTGGCCTTATGGCTATGTCTCCTTCGGTAGCCAACAGCTATTTAGTGTATCCATCACCACCAAAAGTTATTAACTCCGAAATTAAAGCTCATGCCACCACAAACAATATCACATTGTCAGTTGGTGGCAACACAGAGACCAGTTTCAAGAGAGATCAGCAAGATGCTGGCCATAGTGACATTAGCGACTTGGATCAGTATTCGAGCTTTACTAAGAGGGATGATGCGGATCCAACAAGCAGTAACGGCGGTAACAGCAGTATAATAAAGAATGGTGATGTGATCGTATTCAACTTGGAAACATTACAGCCAACCATGGTCATCGAAGCTCATAAGGGCGAGATTGCTGCAATGGCAATTAGTTTTGATGGGACACTAATGGCTACCGCCTCTGATAAAGGTACTATCATCAGGGTCTTTGACATTGAAACGGGTGATAAGATCTACCAATTCAGGAGAGGGACGTACGCGACAAGAATTTACTCCATATCATTCAGTGAAGATAGCCAGTACTTGGCGGTTACCGGCTCTTCCAAAACCGTGCATATCTTCAAATTGGGGCATTCAATGAGCAACAATAAACTAGACAGCGATGATAGCAACATGGAAGAAGCTGCAGCCGATGATTCATCGCTCGATACCACCAGTATCGATGCGCTGAGTGACGAGGAAAACCCGACAAGACTCGCAAGAGAACCATATGTGGATGCATCAAGAAAGACAATGGGTAGGATGATACGTTACTCTTCTCAAAAGCTATCCCGAAGAGCTGCCAGAACATTGGGTCAGATTTTCCCCATCAAAGTTACATCGTTGTTGGAATCCTCGCGCCATTTTGCGTCTTTGAAACTTCCCGTTGAAACCAATTCCCATGTAATGACCATATCAAGTATAGGCTCTCCAATAGATATAGACACATCCGAGTATCCGGAACTCTTCGAAACTGGCAATTCCGCAAGTACAGAGTCCTACCATGAGCCTGTTATGAAGATGGTCCCCATCAGGGTCGTTTCCTCGGATGGATACCTATACAACTTTGTTATGGACCCGGAGAGAGGCGGCGATTGCTTAATATTGTCACAGTATTCCATCTTGATGGATTGATAACGGAAGTGTCTCGCGCTGCCTTCCGTACGTCACAACGCATACACAATATAGTTTATATAAACTCCTGCGTATAATCTATCCTTTTGCATAATATTTTCGTCACCATTATCTTGTTGCGGTGTTTTTATTTAAAACAATAGAACTCGCCTAAAGGGGAAATTTTCGATATAAAAATTCAAAAAAATGGCTTTCATGGATCGAGTATTTGTTTGTCGAAAAAGGATCACTGGAGTGACGTTACTACGCTACGAAGCCTCCTTCCGGCTTAGCCCTGTTGATTACGAATTTGGATCAGTTGGTATTTGATTCCTCGGAAGAGTTAACTTCACGCGGGTAAATCACTTGTGATGCGGTATATTCTCTATACGGCTAATAGATGAATCAGGGTGTTTTAAAGTGCGTATAAACCCTTTTGCTATTTTCGTTTATATAATTGGCGTTGATAAAGAGCCAATATCTATTGTTGCTACATAGAGGCAGCTCTCTTAGCAAAATAAAAATACAAAAAGTTCGACATGGGCTTCAGTAGCGGTAAATCAACTAAGAAAAAGCCTCTGCTTTTCGATATCAGACTTAAAAATGTTGACAACGATGTAATACTCCTCAAAGGTCCTCCAAACGAGGCCCCCTCGGTGCTTTTATCTGGTTGCATCGTTTTATCGATTAACGAACCCATGCAGATCAAAAGCATATCATTGAGACTTTATGGGAAGATACAAATAGACGTACCATTAGAGAGGCCCCAGGACGCTAGTTCTTCGTCGTTGTCTTCATCGCCGCCAAAGATCAGAAAGTACAACAAAGTTTTTTATAATTACGCATGGGATAATGTTAACCTCAAGGAGTATCTGAGTGGTTTAAGAGGGCAATCTGGCCTTGCGGGCAGTAGCTCATCAAGTAATATCTTGGGCACTCGCCAAAGAGCTCAGTCCACAAGTTCCTTGAAGTCTTTAAAGGGGTCCTCCTCACCCTCTTCATGTACTTTAGATAAGGGCAACTACGATTTTCCCTTTAGTGCTATTTTGCCTGGTTCGTTACCAGAGAGCGTAGAATCTTTGCCAAATTGCTTCGTGACATATAGCATAGAATCCGTTATTGAACGCAGCAAAAATTATAGTGATTTGATCTGTAGGAAAAATATTAGAGTTCTGAGAACCATTTCACCCGCTGCAGTGGAGTTATCAGAAACTGTTTGTGTAGATAACTCATGGCCCGACAAAGTGGATTATTCTATTTCAGTACCCAACAAAGCCGTAGCTATTGGTTCAGCCACCCCTATAAATATTTCCATTGTACCTCTTTCGAAAGGTTTGAAATTGGGCTCAATCAAAGTCGTATTATTTGAGAATTATCAATATTGTGACCCCTTCCCTCCAGTAATTTCTGAAAATAGGCAAGTGACAGAACTAAATCTTGAAGATCCCTTGAACGAGTCATCTGAAGAATTTAATGGTAATAGTTGCTTTGTAAATAACCCCTTTTTTCAGCCTGATCATTCATTCCAAGACAAGTGGGAGATTGATACCATCCTACAAATCCCGAACAGCTTATCAAACTGTGTGCAAGATTGTGATGTCCGCTCTAACATTAAGGTTCGCCATAAGCTCAAATTTTTCATCATCCTAATTAACCCAGATGGTCATAAATCTGAGTTAAGAGCGTCCTTACCGATTCAACTTTTTATTTCACCATTTGTGGCACTTTCAATAAAACCATTGTCATCCTCGAATTTGTATTCGCTTTTTAGCACCACTAACCAGAAAGACGAAAATTCGTCACAAGAAGAGGAAGAGGAATACCTGTTTTCTAGATCAGCATCAGTCACAGGGTTGGAATTATTAGCGGATATGCGTAGCGGTGGCTCTGTTCCTACCATTTCAGACTTGATGACGCCCCCAAATTATGAAATGCACGTATATGATCGTCTTTATAGCGGTTCTTTCACTCGCACGGCTGTTGAAACGTCTGGAACATGTACTCCTTTGGGAAGCGAATGTTCGACTGTCGAGGATCAGCAACAGGATTTAGAAGATTTACGTATACGGTTGACAAAAATTAGAAATCAACGTGACAATCTAGGGCTACCACCGTCTGCCTCGTCTGCTGCCGTTTCCAGATCGCTATCTCCGTTACTAAACGTTCCAGCACCAGAGGATGGCACGGAGAGAATCTTACCTCAGAGTACTCTTGGTCCCAATAGTGGCTCTGTGCCAGGAGTACATAGTAACGTATCACCTGTTTTACTTTCAAGATCCCCAGCCCCAAGCGTGTCGGCCCATGAAGTATTACCAGTGCCCTCGGGCTTAAATTATCCAGAGACCCAAAACCTGAACAAGGTTCCATCGTATGGCAAGGCAATGAAATATGATATTATTGGTGAGGACCTTCCTCCTTCCTACCCTTGTGCGATACAAAATGTGCAACCAAGAAAACCCAGTAGGGTACATTCCAGGAACTCTTCGACAACATTGTCATCTTCTATACCAACTAGCTTTCATTCCTCTAGTTTTATGAGTAGCACTGCTTCCCCTATTTCCATAATTAATGGCTCTAGAAGTAGTTCTAGTGGGGTATCTCTTAATACACTTAATGAGTTAACTTCGAAAACTTCGAATAACCCATCCAGTAATAGTATGAAAAGGTCACCAACAAGACGGAGGGCTACTTCTTTAGCTGGGTTTATGGGAGGTTTTCTATCAAAGGGTAACAAACGATAGTCGCCGATATTGTTTCGGCTCGTGCATTAAGCTTTGTATAGTTTCATATAGAAAGTGATGTATATAGCATTTATGCACTCTAACTGGCATTTTAAAGAAAAAGGGATAAATGCAATGTTTGGCGTGCGGCAGTATAAGTTCAAAAAAATCCACTGCATTGTTGAAAAGAGTCAAGTCGATCCTGCTATTGGTTTTCAGTTTGAGGGATCCTTCGATTTGCTAGATATCATAAGATAAATGGTCCACCATAAAGTAATTAAATCTTGAAATTAAATTCTTCTTTCATTAGAGACAGAGAAACTATTCATTGTACATTCTCCAAATGTGGTGATATAAACATTACATTCGCTAAATTACATTATATTATTTCGAGCTTTGTCTTGTTTATATTTAGTTACGTTGGGATCAAGTTTAAAAAACTAGATCTGGAGTGAACCAAAAAAAAATACCCAGCGTAAGGTAAATATTATGGATATGCTTTGGAAGAAAAGAATTTGAGACTTACACATTATTCGGCACAGTTGGTACTAGAAAGCATAGCATCACATTCGCCTTTAAAGACATTCTTTTTTCTTGCTCCTTCTATGGACTGCGACACAATAGTTGTTTTTGTGTCGTACCGAAGAAAAAGCCTTGTGCAGAAAGCAAAAATAGTACACTTCTAGCCTTGATTACCAAGAGTTATGACAAAAATTTGCAGTTCAGAGTATACCTTAAAAACTGTTCCTAAGGTCAAATAAAGAGGAAAATAATCAAACTAATTATTCATTAATTGAACGAACCAATAATAACCAGAGAATCAGTATCACAAAAAAAATTTCAACCTACAAGAGGAAACATGTATTCTATTTCAAACAAAAAACCTTCTATACTCAGTATGGTTCCCCTGAATATTTTGAAAAACCAGGATTTGAAAGTAAAAAAAGATCAAGAGAAGAAAATATCATTTAACCCCGTAGTTACTCCTATTAGGCCAGACGACTACCACGAAAAAACATCCAGATCGTCAAGTTCGAGCCATTCTGATTCACCTGAATTTTTGAGAATTAACAACAACAAATCCGGTCACAAGAATGGAAAATTGAAAAGTTTTGAAAGTAAAAAACTAGTTCCGCTATTCATTGGTGACCTCCATGAAACAGTTACTGAAGAAACTTTAAAAGGGATCTTCAAAAAATATCCCTCTTTTGTCTCTGCTAAAGTTTGTCTTGATTCAGTGACAAAAAAATCACTGGGCCATGGTTACTTAAATTTTGAAGACAAAGAAGAAGCTGAAAAGGCTATGGAAGAATTAAATTACACGAAGGTTAATGGTAAAGAAATTAGGATTATGCCATCATTGAGGAATACAACGTTTAGAAAGAATTTCGGCACTAATGTCTTTTTCTCTAATCTACCTCTAAATAATCCATTATTAACAACAAGAGTATTCTATGATACGTTTTCTAGATATGGTAAAATTCTATCATGCAAATTAGACTCTAGGAAAGATATAGGATTTGTTTACTTTGAGGACGAAAAAACTGCGAGAAATGTGATCAAAATGTACAATAATACCAGTTTTTTTGGTAAGAAAATTCTATGTGGAATACATTTTGATAAAGAGGTCAGAAGTGTTCCAAATTTTGAAACACAAAAATCACGATTAGATGCGGAAACAATTATTGAAAAAGAGCAATCTTTGAATGAGAAACACTCCAAGGGGAATGATAAGGAATCTAAAAATATTTACTCTTCATCCCAAAATTCTATATTCATCAAAAACCTTCCAACAATAACTACAAGGGATGATATTTTAAATTTCTTCAGTGAAGTGGGTCCAATTAAGTCAATTTATCTATCCAATGCCACTAAAGTTAAATATCTTTGGGCATTTGTTACATATAAAAATAGCAGTGACTCAGAAAAGGCAATTAAACGCTACAATAATTTTTATTTCAGAGGTAAAAAGCTTTTAGTAACCAGGGCACAGGATAAAGAAGAAAGAGCCAAATTTATAGAATCTCAAAAAATATCTACACTTTTCCTGGAAAATTTAAGCGCTGTCTGCAATAAGGAATTTCTTAAATATTTATGTCACCAAGAAAATATTAGACCGTTCAAGATTCAGATAGATGGATATGACGAAAATTCTTCTACATATTCTGGGTTCATCAAATTCAGGAATTTTGAAGATGCTACGAGAATATTTAACTTTTTGAATAACCGTTTAGTAGGAGGAAGCATCGTCACGACATCTTGGGAAAGACAAAATAATGCACCTAAATATCATGATGGTTATGGAATGCGCAATATACACACCTCTTCTCATCCACAAATTACCCCATATTACCAGTACTCACATGCGAATAGTTTGAACTCCCCACACATGAGAGATCTTTCGTCAATGAATAGCAGCACAAGATCACTAATAAAGAATAAAAATTTCAATAAGAAAGTTTTGGAAACATTCGAAAAGCAAGTAAGAAGAGGTATAGATTTCATGAGATTTCCAAGTGCCACTAGAGACGAAAATGTGCACGGAATAGCTGAGTATATATTCGACACTTATTGGAATCGCGATGTGTTAATATTGGACAAATTTTTATCGTTGCTAAATAGTAGTCCATATCATGAAGGTGTATTGCAAAAACAAATTGAAGAGGCTGCAAGCTCGTTAGGATTTAAAAGATGAATGTCTCTTTGTTAATTTAGCTAGAGTTTTCCTTATTTATTTTTTTTATTTACACTAATTCAATCTTTTTCGTTATATTTAGATATTATTAAAAATTATTATTATGGAAAAAATTCTTAAAAGGATAGACAGAGGGACGCCGTCTGCTATATGATATGTATTTAGGTCCGAGTGCTGATAAACTGTAAGGCAAAAGGTATAAGTGTAAATCAATAACGTTTCTCGTATTCTTTACTCTCCTTCAAATTTTTTAAACTAGTTCAACGTAATTTGCTGGGAATATACCTTCTCTACCGTTGACTCTTCCGGTCCACCAGTCATTTTGAGAATCTGATTTTTTCAAAATTGTGATCACGTCACCCTTTCTGAATGGTAAATCTCCGGACTCTTCTCCTGCAAAGCTATATAATGCCACGGCCTTTGGAGAAGACGTGGATGGGGATGTTGGAGCAGTGAATCTGCCCTGACTAGTTTGCGGTGTTGAAGCGGACGAGATTCTAGATTTAGAAAATCTGTTCGACAAGTCATCGACTTCACGGTCTTTTGTCCTATCTCTTCCATTCCCGCGTCTATACCCGGATTCATAATCATCATCATAATCATCGTATTCATCATCAGCCCAACGATTTCTTGAAGAACGAGCCCTTGACTGAGCAGTTCCTGATCTTCTGTGGCTGGCATAATAACTTGAAGCTCCAGATGGGTCATCCAATTTACCACCACTACCGCCACTGTTGGTAGGAGCCAGTCTTGAATTCCTTGAATAGCCAGTACCATAATCATCATCGTCATCATCATCGTCGAACGTATAACGAGAACCGCTTTGGGCTCTTCTCCTTGTGGATCTTGTGTTAGGTCTAGTGGAGGAAGCATCTGTAGAACTGAATGAACTAGGAATGTCATTATAGTAATCGTCGTCGTCATAGTAATCGTCTTCGTCGTCATCGAAACTGCCACGACCACCGTTGGAGGGTCTGTAATTAAACGCCCTGGACTCTAAAACACGAAACAATGGATCAACTGCTGGAGGCGGTCTTATCCTACCAGACAAAATCATTTTCGCGGTACAATTGTCACCATAAAATTTTCTGTTAGCCTCTCTTCTTTCTATAATAGCCGAACCTTCCACAGAAACCCCTGCAAATAGACCTTTACTCTTAGAATAGGCAAAAACTGCAGCCACACCACCGGCGGAGGCTGATGCAGCTGCTTCTGCACTTCTACCAAGAGGCCCAGCAGAAACGGAGACGTTACCACCCAACGTGATGGTCCCAAATTCAGAAAACGACTTAACAGCATCCTGAGTATTTAAAATGAAAACAAAATCAGTCAATTCTATACCAACCATCCCACCGGCACCAGCACCTGCCATGGCAATGGCAGATGGAGCTGACCAAGTACCATCCTTTAATCTTGCGACAATCACACCAGAACCAGCTCTACCTGAAAATAGAAAACCTGCTTTTAAGATCGTTATGATAGCCAACCCTTTAGCTCTTTTCAAAACGTCTGGAGGAATGACTTGGTCCGCACCAAAAACTTGGTTTGGTTTGACAAAACTAGCCAAAATCTTCGCTGCTTTTCTTTATTAATTGTTTATTACTAGTTAGTAAATGATGAACAAATTAAGGGAGAACTTTTTTAAAGGTTTCCCAGCCAAACCCGTATAAAACATACTTTGTCTCACTCTTTAAACTCCTTGGAATAGGATTGTTAATACCCATTGCGTGTGATACAGCTTTTGTTTTTGATTTCTTTGCCACCCGTGATCCAAAGCCGTTCTAGATTTCTTCGATAGTTTATACTCTTTCATGTTGAACTTCCAGATGCGGCCGAGTCGGCGAGCAAACAGGGTGCTGCTACTAAACGAACAATAAAGAAAGACAATTTGGGCACCCAATATAAAATGAGCAGTCAATTCAATCAATTCAGTGTGAAATTTTTTTCTTGGAAAGATCATTCACTTCTACACAGCTGTACATGAGTTTATATGACAGTTTTTTTTTATGTACATCCAGTTCAAGATAATCAGATTATATATTGGCCCAAAAGGGATCATTAACGAATTGCGAAATGGGTAATCTCTTTACAGTTAACAGATTCTCTGGTGATTGGCTTTCCTCAAGGTAGCAAATATACTCTAATTGTAGCACGTCTACTATGTATTTCTTTACCTTGTCATAGCACACACCCACTTGCGCCACGCCGTGTGCGTCATCACTTAGAACAAATCTGGATCCACAGTGCTTCTTGACCAGATTACATAAGGTTTTGCTGGGGTACGGCTCCTCGAGGCCCTTTCTTAATGCGGACGTATTGATTTCAATTGCGCCGCCATAGGAGTCTATAAATTGTAAATTTCTTACAACTGCATCGTATATTTCTGGCCATTCACTGATGACGTCCAGTGAAGCTACAGGAACTCCGGTTTCTTCGTTGCAGTTGCCCGATTTCTGGTTTACTAGCATGTCATTGGGCAAAAATAATTTGTAAAGGTCGAAGTGACCCACGACCAACGGTTTAATATTGATCAGCATTTCGTACTGTGATTGGAAGTAAGACAGGAGAAAATGTTTCAAATTATCATTGAAGGAATGCAATGAATTGTACCATTGTTGTTGGTCGAAATCAATAGGGATCCCGTTGACGTGATGGACCGAACCCACACAAAACTTCAAAATATCATTATTCTCCTTCATGAGTCGCTTTGCATATTCGATATGAGCCATGTCACAACTTTCGATCTCCATTCCTATAATGAATTTAGTCCGCACATCGGGTCTATCAGCATAACGAGTCTTGATTTCTTGCGCATGACTCATGAAATTCTTGAACGATGTTTCTAGCTTGGTTATGACTTCCTCAGGATTCTTGCCCAATGACTGCTCTTCGGGGTATATAAACTTGGCCTCAATTCTTGGTATGTGCTCTGTCAAACAGTACGTGTGAAAGTTGAGGTTGACCACTTGATCGACCACGGAATCCAAAGGGTCCGTACCGTGGGCACTATAGTCACCGGAGTGTGAATGGTGTGAGTGCATGACCTCGAGGATTTTTACTGAATTGTACGTATCAAGAAGTACTAAAATGTGTTTGAAAGGGAAAGATTGTACGGGAAATGGAAAATGTACATATAATATCCAGTATCATTTGAGTTGATAGAGATTATCTCTATAGATACGATATTTGACAAAAAATAAAAAAATTTAAATGGACGAGTCCGGAATCGAACCGGAGACCTCTCCCATGCTAAGGGAGCGCGCTAC
>ERZ794936.186-NODE-186-length-37544-cov-8.052442_pt1 | contig 37544 bp, 22 predicted proteins | sample MGYA00511083_ERZ794936 | MGnify/ENA primary metagenome ERZ794936 (study PRJEB30137, sample SAMN04331409) | food metagenome | isolation source: Y2 must sample point D1 replicate A | place: Australia: South Australia | collected 2014 ... | reverse complement strand
GAGCGTTTGACTCTTAATCAAAATGTCAAGGGTTCGAGCCCCTTATGAGGTATAACTACTTAACAATAATTTTTTTTATTTCTTTTTGCTTTTTTTAACTCCGACAACAAAACTGGGTTTAACAGTTTTTTGGTTTAAAAAAGATCATGTGACTTGGTTTCATTTTGGCCTTTTTTTTTTTAAATTCAAATATATCATTTGTTCATATATAGATCATATTTCAAATTCATCGTCTTCATCAAACTCGTCATTTTCATCCATCAAGTTGTTATTATTAGAATCCTTAAAGACCAAATTATTAGATCCTTGAGAATCTAAATCCAAATTCTCAATAAAATCTTCATCAGGAACATAAGTATTATCTTTGTGTAAAGAAATGTTATCATCATCAAAAAAGATTCTCTTAGGAGATGATAAAGGAGAATTTAAATCCAAGTATAATTTTCTACCGTATTCTTTTGGAGAGTTCAAATTACTTCCATCAGTATGGTTATCAAATGACTTGTTCAAAACGGATGGCGAGATGTCATCATCTTTAAGACTATCTATGCTTTCATGATCTGACTTGCCTCCACTGACCCAAGAGAAAAATCTAGAATCATTTGACTTTGTACGTTGATGATTAATGCTTCTACTTCTATTTCTATTAAGAGATAAAGAACTTCTTCTACTGTTCCCACGTTGATTGGCATCTTGAGAATTGTATTTAATACCTTCAACACTTGTGTTGTTTACTGATCCAGTGCTTTTAGAGTCTCTTTGTATACTTGTATAAGTTAAGTATTTAGAGCCTGATACAGATGGTGATGACGATGGAGTGCTATTTTTATTTTTTAATGAATCATCATAGGTACTATTGGTGACTTGTTGTGCTCTACCTTTCTTAACTTCGTCTTCTGAATCTGAATCATCGCTTAAATCAGAAATATCTGGCAAAGGTTCTCTCCAATAATTTGTATCGGAAAACTTTCCTTCTTTATTTCTAAATAACGTCATTTTAGCTTGTAATTCTTCATTTGCCTTATTTTGTTTATTTCTTAATATTTCCGCGCTGTCTGGCAACAAATCTAAATGACCTTTGTCATTTAATTTGTTCATTGTTTGATTCGATATTTCTTTTGACTTGTCTTCAATCAAAGACACACTTTTGCCAAAATTAACTACAGGTGGAAAGAAGTGATCAACCAATTCATTGATAAACAAATATGATGATTTATATCCACTCAATTCTAGCAACTCCATATGTACTTCTCCGTAAGGATTGATTGTAAATATTCTAGATCTAGGTATTCCGACAGATCTATAAGAAATACCATCCGTTATTCTGTTTCCAAAGCCAGCTATAAAGGGTGTAGGCATTTCATCATCAAACATACCTGCGTTTCCATCTACTACGTTATTCATGTTTTTGTTGACATAGTCGTAATTATCATCATCTAAACCCAAGTCTTTCAAGTATAATTTTCTAATATCATTTAAACAAGCCATTTTAAAGACCTCTGGCTTTTTCAATATAACTTCTCTTTTCAATGCAGTGAAGGTTCTATCCGGTGATAATATAACAGGCCCATCTGGTATGCGGAACCCATCTTGTTTTATACTCTTCAAATACTGTCTTGTACTATCAGCCAAACCTGCAGATCTAGCAGTCAAATACATGATATTGTATCCATTAGCTTCAATATCTGTGAATAACTTGGCTACACCAGGATGTGTCCAATCTTTTCCTATCATTGCCATAACATGCCCCATTGCATCAGATTTGGTTATTGTTCCATCAATATCAGAAATTACTATAGGTGTATCCCATTTCCATAAAAACAATCTTGCCTCTAAAACAGAAGTGCCTTTATCAATGACAAACTTCAAGTTATTTGTACCGTACTTCAAATTCAAGCATTGCAATTGATCTGAAGTTAATCTAATAGTCTTAATGTATTTTTTAGGTCTTTCTGATTCCGGTAAATTAGAATTTGATAGATTGGCACCAGTTGTATGCGATACAGTTGATGTATTAATGCTGTTATATGTTGAATCACTATTAATAGATCTTGGTGAGCCAGGGTCATATCCTATGTTTTGTGAATTATCATATAGATCAGATTTATTATCCGTTCCGTTGTCTATAGACAAGTTTCCATCAGATTTCGTATCCCCTGTTGCGTGATTCAATTCATGATGTTCATCATATGCATTGATTATTCTTATGTTACCATTGCTATCTCTTTCTAAAATCTTTTCCAGCATATCTTCACCAAACTCTTCTTTTAAAATTTGTTGAACTAATTCATCCGAATCATGAATTTTGTGTTTATTTGATTTATAACCTTCAACATCTAGTAGTAAATCTCCTGTAAAATTGTCAACTTTTGTAGGTATTTTAATTTTAGCCAGCTTTTCTTCTATAGGCTTAAAATGTGGAGACTGCGGTGTGCTGCTAATCGAAGTGCTTTCTACATCATTGCTACGTTCCTTCTTCTCAACTTCCACATATGGTTGATTGATATCCAAAAAGTCAGGTTCTTCTATGTTTGTTGTTGGTTTTTGAACAGGTGAATTTGCCACACTTGTTACAGGTGAAGAGGCAAATATATCTGCAGGAACACCATTTTTGTCACCCAAAAACTCAAAAATAAACTGGGCTTCCCCATATTCATTTAGTTTCATTGGAATAGTTGTTTCTTGCTCGTTGATGTATACTTCAACCTTTTTCTTTGCTGGCTTCAAAACTTGAAATTTTCCAAATCTAACATGAAAAGGTGAACATGATAGTTCTCCATCTGCATGCTCAACTACTATCACATCAACAGCCCCTGATAAAGTAGCGGGATTTATAGACGACCATGATTTTGTCACTGATCCTAAAGCTTTACCAAAGTATTGCATTTCAAATGATGAAATATAAATAGTGGTATAATATCTACAAACAAAGTATCAACCTATGCTATATTCTGGTGTTTGTCTCAAGGTATATTTTGGTACTGATAGTGTTCTTTATAGAGCAAGAATGAAAAAAGAAAAACAGAACCCAGTTATTCTTTCGTAGGTAGAATTGTTGAAAAAAAAAAACAGCATGGTCGGTCCACGTTTTTATGTCATTTTTTTGTTGAAATATATATTGAAATAAACTAATTTTAAATATTGCAATTATATTAGTCTAGAATAATGTAAGCTTGTGTGATTGATTTGATAAAAATAAAATAGATTTCATAGTTGTGTTGATGTAGGTTAAGTTCTATATTTAAGACTGATTCCACAATAGGTGAAGTTTACATAGTTTTTTTTATAAGAGTTGATAGAGTACTGTCCGAATTTCCTCTATCACAGATTTGTAGCTCTCACCTATAAAAGTGAATATAATACAGCTTGTTTTCTATTATTTCTATTCTCTCTATATCTAAAATATCAATTTGATTGAGCTATAAGATCAAATCACACTTCGAATATGTTGTGATAAATCAGGTTTTATTTCAAAAATATTGAATATATCAACTTTCAATTATTTTTCTATTTACATCCATGTTTTCACTATGCATATGTTTCAGTATAGTTTGGTATATGAATAGCATTATACTGCTTTGTACTGAAGACCACATAACTCTTGGGCCAATCCCACCAAACATTTTCATCATACCTTCTTTTTTATAAAAATTTTTCAAAATTGTATAAACATTTTGGTTTGAGGGTTGAGGACAATCAGTCGACTTTCCTGTGGTATCATTTTGTATAATTATTTGAGACATGTTCGTCTGCAGTCTGGTTTTCACTACATCCAATGGAGTGGTGACGGCTCCAGAAATACCACCAGCTAAAGCACCTATAGCTAATTCTTCTTGTGCATTTAATTCATCGTTTGTCTTATTAGTTACATGGCAAGTTAATTGTCTGAACTTTTCATATAAAGCAAATTGAATTGCACTGAAAGGCAAGTCCCTCAATAAAGTAGCACTATATCCATGGTAAAATGCAGACTTACCTTCGTATTTGTTCATTTTGAATATAGCATCCCTCAAAGAGGTATATCCGAATAAAGATGCATTCAATTTACCTTGTAATTGTAATCTAGTCTTCAAAACTTCGCTAGGAACGTAAACAACTGAACTAACAAGATCTCCTGCTAAACCAGCAAAGAAAAATGTAAAAGTCTCGTTCACACCTCTATTAACAATCATTTCTGTTTTCAAAAATTCGTACGTTGAAAAAAAGAGAACAGCAGAAGGTAGAGAACCAAGCATGGCAGAAGAAAGTCCTGCGTACCATCCTTTTCTTATACCTTCTATTTTCAGTATCTCAATAGGATGTAAATTCCTCAGCTTAACATCTAACGTTTTTATAGTATCTAGACTCGCTTGTTGTCTAGTTTTCATTGTATCCAAAGGGTGCATTAAAAAATCAGCTACTACACCACCTATACCACCAGCAACCATGTAGTTCCATAATGGTAGTCTATCAGTTATATTATTTTCTTCTTCCATATTGCTTTTGTTGTTTCTACAGATGCATTATTGGTATCAAATACGAGTAACAATTAACAATTAGATACTTGTAAATTACTCGATATTTATACTTTTTTTTTTGTTTTTCTTATCAATAATAACAGAAAAAAACAATTAATGATATCTATAAAAGATCCTATGCTTCTTTATACTTTTGGTTGTTTCATTCTATAATATCATATTCATTAAGTAATCAATTTTTAAATCTATATTCTGAACAAATAAGAAGAAAAAAAATGAAAATTTTTCTTCCTGTTCTAGTGTACTGAAAACATATATCCGAAAAAGACATAGAATAAAAAATTTTATAGCAGAGTATATATCCGATACCTAATCTATTAAGAATGGCTTATCAATGTTCAAGTAATTGGTTAACTTGTGGTAGGTATCAATGCTCATAGACACAGTGACATGGGTTAAAGGCTTTTTTGATTTCTTTAGATCGTTTTTTTCCTCATCTTCTAGTAGGACCAAGTATGGCCAGCCATCTTTTTCAAACAACCTCATGAACCCAGACTTAACCAAAAATGACACATGAAACAAATTCTCAACAGTTTTTGAGTATGACTTTGGATCTATGCATATTCTGTACAAATTGAAGGGTTCTCCTTTGTTTTTGGATAATATTCGACTTATTTGTTGGATTCTGTGTGAAGTTTCTTCTTCTGTATTAGCCAAATCCTCTTTGGATATCTCCTTCGCACGTGTTATTGTTTTGCTAACTTGTTGTCGTTGCTGCTTGGCCTCTACTCTCTTTTTGGTTTTCAAGGATAAATTGGATATTTGGGATATATGTAAATTCATCGTTGGTTTCTTTGTCCATGATCTATAAAATGCTCCGAATCTCATCAGCATTGATGATTCCTCTACCTTCAAGTCTTCACGAATGCTTAATTTGTTTGTAGTTTCGTTTTGATTGACTTTGTTTTCATTGAAATTGGCCATGAATTTCACCATATCGTTTAATAAGAGTGTAGGCTGATACTGTTCATTTATTGTACCATGGCTAAACTGCGTCATTTCATTGTTAAAGTCTTTTACTATTTTGTTGAACGTCGCAGCTTCTTCTTTAAAAAATTCACTCTTTGCTCCTAACCCTGTTCTAGCTGCTTTCTTTCCTGTAGTCATTTTGTCCTGGAATTTCATCGATACTTCTTCTAATTTGTCCATTTTTACTAAAGATGACTTGATTTTTGTATTGGAAATATTGTTATTCAATTCTGCCTTCCGAAGATCTTCATCATTTATGATAATATCATTCCTCAAACTTTTAAGTTCATTGACTGTATCTGAAAAATGTCTGTTTAAAGTGTATTTAAACTTAGGCTTTTCTTTCAAGCTCTTGCTTTCACCTTTTCTCTTCGAAGAAACTGTCATTTTTATAGCTGTAATTTTCTATTTGGTGCAACAAAGTCACAATGCTTTATAAAGTCTTACGTTCTGTATATTCAACGGTATTTTGTGATGAATTCTCTACGACTTTCGATTTTAAATTTTGCTGTTTGTTTTTTTTTTGTTTTTTCAAAATGGTATAATTCCATCGCCCTAGAGAAAGCATTCAGGAATTCTCTACAGAAAAATCAATTAACGCGTTTTTCTATGTAAGTAGATTTTTAAAATATATAAAAAAGATTCAGTGTAAACCAGACATCACTAAAGCTTACAAACTTATTGACAAGAATGAGCGGAATTATAAGAGCATTGGATAAGGATACTATCAATAAAATAGCAGCAGGTGAGATCATCATATCGCCTATTAATTGTATTAAAGAACTCATAGAAAACAGTATTGATGCAGGAGCAACCAAAATTGATCTTCTTATTCAGAACAATGGTTTTAAGATGATTAAAATTCAAGATAATGGAGACGGTATAGAAAAATCGAATTTTTCTTTGCTTTGTAAAAGATTTTGTACTTCAAAGATCAGTACCTACGATGATTTGAAGAGCATTGCTACATTTGGTTTCAGAGGTGAAGCTTTGAGTAGTATATGTACTATATCAAACTTGAAAATGATAACCAAGTACAAAGATGATGTTATAGCTTATGAAGTTGAATATGATGAAAGAGGTGATGTTGTGAATAAGAAACCTCAAGCTGCTAATCAAGGAACAACTTTTATAATAAATGATTTATTCTATAATGTTCCTACAAGACTTAAATCATTGAACTACACAAAACAAGAATTGAAGAAAATTGTTGATTGTATAAGTAAATATGCTATCAACAATCAAGGAATATCATTTTCTTTAAAGAGAGTAGAAGATAATAAGATGTTATATTCATGTAAAGAGAACAGTACATTAACTGATAGGATTAGGCTTTTGATTAATACCTCCATATCCAAATTTTTAATAAATCTAGACAATGTAACTGATGAGGACTTAGGATTAATGAAATGTGAGGGAATAATAACAAACTTATCTTACTGTAATGAATCTACTCAATTTAAAAAGACATCGGTAAGTAGCAATAAGATGATGGTATTCTTCATAAATAATAGACTCATAGACTGTGAAATATTAAAAAAGACTATAATTCAAACATATAATGCGTTTTTACCAAAGACTGCTACTAAGCCCTTCATCTATTTGTCTTTATTTATCAAACCTGAAAACGTTGATGTTAATGTTCATCCAACCAAAAAGGAAGTCTACTTCATTAATGATGAAGAGATATGTGAACTTATATGCGACAAAATAAAAGGTATTTTACAGTCACAAGATACTTCAAGGACCTTTGAGGATAACACCAAACTAACTCAACCATTTCAACCACAAAGTAATCTTATAACTGACTCTTTTAACTACAGATCAAAAACTGAAGAATATGTACCGCATTTGGTTAACCTACCAAATGAGTATAGAAATGAATCTAAATTGGTAAGAATTGATGCATCTCAATCAAATTTGTCCTTCAAACCTTTGCGATACACAACTCTGAATACATCAAGCACCGGGAGTATTATGTCTGAAGAATCCCTTAAATCAATAGAAGCCAACGAATGTCAGAGTTTGGAATCTGTTAAAAATTTGAAGTTAGAAATAGATAACATGGCATATCCAGAATTAATCAAATTTTTTTCAAATTCCAAGTATGTTGGTATTATTGATTCTGAAAAAAGAATATGTGCCATTCAATGTGAATTGGGACTTTACATGTTAGATTATGGTAGTATCTGTAATGTTATGTTTTATCAATTGGCTTTGCGAAACATAGGAGCATTTGGAATTTATAAAATAGACAGCGCTGAAGAAATCACAGTGAAAAAGTTATTAGAAAAAGTTAACATAACCGAAAAAAATGAATTAGATGATATTATTACTACACTTGATGGTATGAAGGAAATGTTCAAAGACTATTTTGGTATAGAATTTGAAAGTATTGATAACGATTTGGTTATTCGGACTTTACCTATGATCATTCAAGAGTATACTCCAAGCAAAGAGAAGTTACCATTGCTGGTATATAGATTAGCCAAAAGAGTGAACTATGAGGATGAGAGACAATGTTTAGAAGGGATCTTAAAGCAAATAGCACTTTGGTATGTGCCAGCAATAATCCCAACCGACTTAGAAGATCAAATTCTGGATTTAAACAATGTTTTAGAAAATGTTATCTTCCCCATTTTGAAGAGTAAAATTTTCTTACCTACAAAAGACTTGATTCCTGATATAAATGAAATAGCTACATTACCCGGTTTATATAAAATCTTTGAAAGATGCTAAAATTGTATATAAATTTTCTCTGAAAGAAGTTATGATGCCTATTTTGCTTTTTGAATCCAATTTTAAACTGTACGAATGTAGATCATTTCTTATAGACGTGCTCATGCCAGGAACTAAGTTAGGTATCCTTTCATCAAAATTAGAACTGATGGTAAAGATATCTTCTTTCAAAATCAAGTAAGGTAAGTTTTCGGTAATGCTTTTATTTATCAATTCCTTTTTGTCAAAGTAGGTTTGAATACTATTTAATCTGTCCAACAATGTATTAAGCAGGATTAACTTCTTTAAAAAATCATTGTTCTGAAGTATATGATCAGACGAATCATCATTATCGTCATAGATATCAGAATATCTTGTCATTTCCGTTTTTATTAGTAAAGATACTATCTCCAAAATGTTGTTATAAATTTTCAAGTTTCTCTCGCTTTTATTAAATATCTTATACAATGCATGAAATGAAGCAACTTCGGAAATACAAATCAAAACACTTGGATATTTGTAAAATTGGAATTCTAAGGCCTTTTCACTAGTTATGTCTAGTAGACTTTCCAAAAATAATTCAGAAGTAAGGAATAAATTCTCAATTTCTGATACTGTTGCTGACAAATCTGTTTTATCACTGTTGATAAATTTATATTTAACCAATTTAAAATTCAAAAAGTAATATTCAATATTAATAAGAATATACTCACCCAGGTTTGATGTCGACAAATTATCAAAATCCAATTTATTTAAAAAACTATTGATATTTTCGCTTTTGAAGGTACTCAACTTTTCACTTGTATATGAGTAATGCTTAGCAATTCCGTGACCATGCATAAGCATTTCTCTATCGTGAAATTCCTTTAAAAACAACCCAATTTTAAATTGGAAATTTTCAAATGATAAGTTTGTATTTTCATCAATTTCATTTATCAAATGCATTCTCCTAAAGTCGTAACTGTGTCTTTCCTGAATTATGCCAAAGTTACTGGTTTGTAGCTGATTTTGAAATAAGCAAGACAGGTACACAACTTTAAAGTATATGTTTTTTTGTACTTGAATAAACTTCAATACTGAATAATCTTCTTTAAATGATCTAATAGATCTGTCCAAATTCAAAATTTTCATCATGTTGATACAAATATTCATCATCCAACTGAATTTTTTGGGCCATTTCAAATGCAAATCAGTTTGTGCTAGTATTAAAATTGTCTGTATGATCCTAACGTCTTCGAAATGTTGTATATTATTAAAAAGTTGCATAATTTTGTTTAATAATTCGTTGTAATAGTTAGCTTTTTTCAGGCTCGATACTTCCGTTAATTGGTAAAAATCTGAATCGCTCATGTAGTGAATGCTCAATAAACATATAGATCTTATGATTAATTCATCCAGTACCGAATCCAATGTCTCTATAGAACCATTTTCAGAAAAAATATTGTTCAAAATGTCCGGTTTAGTTATTATTTGGTCTATAGGATTGTAAAATAAGCCTAAAAACATAAACCCTAAGTTTTCTATAGCATATGTGATCAATACTTTCATTGTATAAAAATCAAACATGTCGAAAATTTCATTAGAATCGTAGTTAAATTGCTGGTTTATGGTAATTGACTTTAAGTATCCCTTATTGGGAAGTATTATACCTTGGAAAAAGGCCTTCTTCATTATCCAATAAGTGTAATCTTGAAATAATTGCAAAATTTCAAAATCTTCATTAGTGTTATCGTTTTCTTCGTCTAGTAGTCGTTTTTGTAAAAAAATTTCATTTTCATTAAGCATTTCAAGAAATTCTTCGTTTTCGACATTATCTGAATTTATGTAGTTATTTAAAATATACGTCTTAAGAAGCTTTTTCTTCAAAGACAAAGAATTGTTGCTTAAATCTTTTGAGTCTTCTTTCGAATCTTCTTCATCATCAGATTTCAAAGAAAATCTATCATATAGTTTTATCTTTCCGAGGTATTTATCATATTTACAATCGTATCCGTTTTCCAAACAATGGAAACATGGCATCAATAAATCACATGACCAATTTTTAGATACGTACATCTTACTTAAGCATTCATCACACCCTTTCAGAACTTTTTTATAGTCTCTTTTGATACCAAATGTTATAAAACTTTGAGTTAAATCGAACGTACATGGTATTTTCTTGTTTATACAATTTGTGCAAGGATCTGTTTGCGAGCACTTCAGTTTCTTTTTTTTACAATTAGTACAAGCTGTTGGCATAAGATGCGGAACAATACTATGTTCAATGCTGCCAGCCATTTTGTGTGCTTAGAGTGCCTGTGTTGTCTGGGGAAGACCATAAAGAACTGAACAAAGTTAGATGAAGCTTTTTGTTCAATCGGTAATTTTTGAAAAAAAAAAAAAAACAAAGTAAGCGCATAATATTGCTTACGCGAACATTTTCCAGCAAAGAAAGCTGAAATGAAATGGAAAATCCAAGAGGTCGATTCTTGGATTGAAAATAATAAATTTCGGATATATGTTTACCCTTTTAAGCTATATCATTGATTTTCAAACGGTAGCGAAAGCTAAATGTCTAGATTAGTCACGTGTTTCCTGCAACAACAAAAAATTACCGACGCAAGAAATCTATGATCGCTACAATCCTTCATTGCATATCATCATTTGTTCAATGTTGAACTACAGAAAAAATATATATATAAGGGAAAAATAAATCATAAACCTGAACTAAACAATGTATACATAATCAATAGTCAAAACTACGCAAAAATATATAAACTTGCGATTCAACCATTAATTACTCAATCAAAAGAATTTTTTTTTATTTTAAAAAAATAGGCTTATCACAGTTTTTAAGCGAACAAAATTACATTGGTTTTCTGTTTGTTTTTTTTAAGGTGCACTAGCCGCTTACCTTAGTGTTGAAAGCCGAATCATACGGCAATCATATATAAGCATTGACGAGTTAAGGTTTATGGATAATTTATAATATTTATGGATTTTATAGACAAGAAAATCTAATATTTTCCCCATAATTAAGCCAAAATGACTAAAATAGACATTGATATCAAGCTACCTTCTGGTAAAACTTACACACAACCAATTGTTTCATTCATCAACAATGAATTTGTACCTTCTTCTTTAAGTACTCAGCCTATCTCCGAAGACAATTCTATTCCAGTTTACAATCCTTCAACTGGTGAAAAGGTTGTTGACATTTATGAAGCAAGCGATGAAGATTTCAAAAAAACTGTAGAATACGCCAAAGAAGCTTACAAGACATGGAAAAATGTTTCACAAGGTGAAAAGAGGGACTTATTTTTGAAATTAGCTGAGTTGCTAGAAAAAGACAAAGAGCTAATTGCAGAAATCGAATCTTACATTTCAGGAAAGCCTGTAAAAAACAATTCTATTTTTGACATTGAAGAATTGATTGAGGTTTTGAAATACTTTGCTGGTTGGATCGACAAATTGCAAGGTTCTACCTATATTCCTGACAAGGATAACTTGAAGTTAACCTACCACCAACCATTGGGTATTATTGGATGTATCATTCCATTTAACTACCCTTTAACCATGATGGCCAACAAATTTGCCAGTATTGCTGTTGGTAACTGTGCTATTTTCAAACCGGCTGATCAAACTCCACTATCTATTCTGGTTTTTGCCAAATACTTGAAAGAAGCTGGTTTTCCTAAGGGTGTTTTCCAAGTATTGCTGGGTAAAGGACCTAATATTGGTGAAAAATTAAGTTTGAGCCACGACATTGCCAAGATTGCGTTTACTGGTTCTACTGCTGTTGGTAAAATCATTCAACAGCAAGCTAGTACTAACTTAAAGGCTTTGTCTCTAGAATGTGGTGGTAAATCACCAATGGTTGTTTTTGAAGATTGCAACTTAGAAAAGGCTATTGAATGGTGTGCTACAGGTCTTTTTTCTAACTCTGGACAAATTTGTTCTGGTACTTCCAAAGTATATGTACACAAAAATATTGCTGAGAAGTTCTATACTCAGCTGATTGATCACGTCAATGAAAATTATCCTGTCGGTGATCCATTTGATGACAAAAGTGTTTTAGGTCCTTTGATTTCTCAAAAACAATACGAAAAGGTTATCGGGTATATTGAGAAATCATTGAAGGAAGGCTTGGAATTAATCTTGGGTGGTACCGAAAAACCTGAAAACATATTGAAAGACTCTAGATTGAAAAACGGTTACTATGTCAAGCCTACTATTTTCAAGGGCTTAACATCCAAACATACTATCAACAAAGAAGAAATATTTGGTCCTGTTATGGCTATTGCAGAGTTTGATACATATGAAGAAGTTATTCAAAAGTGTAATGACAACGATTACGGTTTAGGTTCTGGTTGTTTCACCAATAACTTACAAACTGCTATTAAGTTTTCCAAGGATATTGAAGCTGGTATAGTTTGGGTTAACTCATCTAATGATACAAACTCACATACTCCATTTGGTGGTGTTAAACAAAGTGGTAATGGTTCAAGAGATAATGGTTATTATACCTTATTGGATTACACCAACATTAAAGCTGTACATATCAACATAGAACAGTAAGGTTATATGCTCTAAATATATATATATATATTGCAATAAATTTGTTTTGTTACTCGAAGGAACCTAATGAATACTCCTTGAAACTATTAAAAACTGTCTTTTATAAAGACTTATATTGTAAAAAAAAGTCTAGTTTTTTTAGAATAAATTTATAATTTGTTAGATAAACTATGTATAGAACTATTTTAAAAAAAGGTAGTATTTAAAGTTGTAAAACTTTTTTGCAGTATAAAAGTACCAGAACTTGGAATATTCCATAGATTATAACCCCCATAACAAAAGTATACTTCATCCAATTCAAAGTGTTCTCGTTATAATTTCTTTTTGTAAATTCATTTGAAAAAAGCAACGAAATTCCATCTTGATAATCAAAAACATCCATATTTTTTGAAAAAAACTTCATTAATAAATCATAGTGATGGTTTTCAATGCTATCTTTTTCTTTTTTCATATTGATATTCTTGCTTAACGGAAATACAGTAATAGCATTAATGTTGATTATTTTATTAAATGACCTGTAATTCCATGCAAAGTTTTTTAAGTAGGTTTTAAAGTCTAATGATAATGACAAGTTATTGCTATCAATCAAAATTGTTGAAAAAAATTTCAAGTCTTTTTGATTAACCTTGCAATTTTCATATATTAATATATTAGAGTTGTTATTATCAAGTGACATTTTAAAACTTAAAAATTGCCCATTTTGTTTATTGATATTGTGTTTGTATTTCAATTTGTTATTTATATCAAAAATCTCGTTACTGATAGTGGCTTCAAAATATATTCCATATAATTGGTTGATAAAATAGTGACTTGTTAGATTAATACTCAAAGATGTTGATGTATTTGATAATTTTAAGGGAAAAACAAGGGTATGGTCGTTTTTATTGATTAATCTTAGTTTTTCTCTAGCAGTTGTTATATAAATAAAGCTGTGAAAAAATATCAGTAATTTGAGCAAAGTTAAAAATAGCATTATCATTAAACTTTCAAATTATTGGGAGAACTAAATACATGTGCTGATTTAGACATTTACCCTTTTTGAACTTTCTCATAGTATTGTGATTGAATAGACTTGATTTATTACTTTTTTTTTAGTTTAAATTGATCAAAACATTTCCGCTTTGGGAAACATTCTTTGTATACATATATATATATATATATCATCGTCATTTCTAGTGACTAACAGTTTGATGTCAAGTATCCAATTGCTGATAAATCTTTTCTTTTATTTATTTTTGCTAGATATAAATAATAAACTATTCATTAATAAACACCTTGTTTTCATTGCTGTTAGTTGTACTTATGAATTTTAGTATGTCACGTGATTTTGTCTTTTTGAATTGTAAACCCGTCTTAAATGCACCATAACTCACTGAAAAAGTTTACCTTTTTTTTTAAAAAAACAAAGAATATTCGATGTTAGTATATTCCAAACAAATACAGCACGTATACAACGATATAACCTCTGTTTTGATATTTTAACTTTTAAATATATTGCCAGTAAAACACCAAAGTTTTCTTTTTTTCAAAAGGACATATAAACGCTCATTATTTAGCAACAACTTAGAATCAGATCATTTACGATGAACGATGAAACAAACACTGCATACACCAAAGTTTTAGATGAAATAAAGTGGGATACCAACAAATCTAACATAACTCATGATTCCATAGAAAAGCTTAAAGAACTCAATACCAGAATAGGCCTAAATTCTATTGAATATTACATAAAGTCTTTCAAGATAAAGTACACCTACTTCTTTACAAGCAATAATGACATACCGGTGATAATAAACTACATTAAGGAATACATAAACAACAACATGTCTATGTATTTATATTTATCAACTTTAGGTTTGGAAGATTATGACACCGATTTTTACATTGAAGCCTTTATAACGAAAATAGCAAATATATTTGAAAAAAAATTGATCAATATAAATCATGAAAACATTATAGATATCATTCATCTGGATTTGTTTTTCAATAATGAATTCAATGTGAATGTAGACTTATTGAGCAGAATTAGTCATGAGGTCATAAGTAGATGGATAAACTTTGAGATTGTGTTGATCAATGATAATTATGCCAAGAACTTTGACAATAATTACTTCTACAATGTTGTGTCTAGTACTGATTTAGTAACATACTTGACAAAACTGTTGAAATATTTCAATGGTTTTTTATTGCTTAAGAATGACAATCTTTTTATATTGAAGAATCAAATAAAAATATTTCAAAAAATTATTCTAAACTTAATTTTGAAATACAGACAAAATATAGTAATTAATCCCAATGAAGATAATATAGCGCTTTTGAAGAACATCATTGTAATATATGATTATTTGTTGAAATTGAACAAAGATGCAATTATTATCAATATTAACAAAGAGTTTAAACAATTGAATGACGATAATGATATGGTGAGTTTACTAGAGGGTGAATTGATAGAGTATAAAAAGTTGATAATAAGATTTTTCAACAACAATGTTGTGGTTCACTTAAAGAATTTGATCAATAGAGATATTTCTAACTACATTCCAAATTATAGTGAAGACACTGCTTGGAATGAGTTTTTTGAAAAGAATAAAAACATGCTAGCTGGAATTAGCAAAACCCTGTCAAATAACAGTTTGTTAACATATTACTTCATTAAATTGGATTACATCAATACTTCGCTTATAATCAAAAAGGTAATTAATAATGTTGTTTTGAATGGTAAACTCGATAAAATATTAATTAATAAGCTAACAATGTTTATTGGGTCTTTGAATTATTGTGACAGCATTATTGAATTTAACAAATTTAAAGATTACACAGAGCTTATTGGAAAAATCCATGATAACCATAAAATTGAAGATATAAAAATGAATTATTTGAGCAAAAGTGAAATTAAAGAGGTTTTTAGTGCATACAACTGATGGTAATGCTTTATACAACAACAAAATTCACTAACTATATATATTCAATTTCACTCTTTGTTTAAAAGTTTTGATTTTTGATAAACCTAATCAGCTTTGGCAATAATCTTTTAAAAAAAAAAAAAATCTATTTACATTGTACATATTAGTTTTCCAATACTTCCTTCATTAGTTTACTGTGGTTTTCCTTATACAAGTTATTCACAAGCTCATCCCACTTATTCTCAGCAGAAACCTTCATAAACTTTTCCAAAACAGAGCATTGCCACTTAAATTCTTGTAATCTATGATCATAAATCATATTAGTTGGGTAATTATAAGTCCTGATTTTAAAAGATCTGTCTACTTTACTAACTTTAGATTTTCTCATGGTCAAGTTTTTATTTCTTTCTTCTTCATCCTTTTTATTTTTGATTCTTGTATGCAAAATTTGATAAGCCTTTTCTTTATTTCTATGCTGCTGTCTTTCAGACTGAATATAAACTGTTGTTCCTGTAGGTTCATGGGTTAACCTAACTGCAGAATTTGTGGTATTGACATGTTGGCCACCTTTTCCAGAAGCTCTCATAACTTCTATTCTGACATCTTTGGATTTTTTCAATTCGTCAATTTCCTTTTTAGCATCTTCAGTAACTTTCTCAGACATTGGTAAAACCAAAACTGATGCAGTTGATGTATGAACTCTACCTTTACTTTCTGTTAGAGGAATTCTTTGAACTCTGTGAACACCAGTTTCAAATTGCAAATAACTATAACATTTATTTTCATCAAACATGTTAGTGGTATCTTCACCATCATTAAAATTAGGCTTAACTTCTATAATTGCTTCATCTATACCCATGCCTGTATCATCATTGACCATATTCATAATTTCGTAATTCCATTTCTTTACTTGGCATAACCTCGAATACATGGAGAATAAGTCTTTTGCAAATATATTAGATTCTGAGCCTCCTACCCCTGGTCTAATTTCTATAATACACCCATCTGATAAGTTTTCCAAAAGCTCACTCTCGGTTATAAACTTTTTCAATAGCAAATACTCTGTTTCTATTTCTTGTTTGAGTCCCTTAAGTTTATCTTCATATTCTGTCAGTTCGAATTCACATTCACTTAAAAATTCTTTTATTTCTGATATATCGTTTTCTTTCTTTTCTGTATCTATCATATTAAGAAGTTCCTTTCGTTCCTCAACTATATGCAAATATTTATTATACAAAGATAGCAATTTCTGTTCGCTTTTCAATTCTGAAACATTGACATTTTTCGATACTTTCTCTGCTTTTCCTAAGTTATTGGTTATTTCCTGTGTTGTGTTTATTATTTGAGCTGGTATGGTATATGACTTAAAATGATTAAATCTCACAGCATTAATGAGTCTTATATTTCTTAGAAACAGTCTCATTTTATCTGATTGAAAGAGTTATTGGTCTGTTTTAGAACTCCGAAATGTGATTAAATCTATAAAATCATCTTAAATTTAATAATTTTTAAAAAAAAAATTTTTTTTTTTTTGTTCACTCTTGTGAATTATGTGATGAGCGTGTAACTTGATATATTGCAGTGGTTTTAATTGGATTTATTAGTCATTCAACTTGTAGATTGCTATCATAAAAAAAATACTTAAAAGTAGTGCTTTGATATATTAATGCTTATAGTATATTCTTCTGTGTGTGTTTCTAACAAGTTTATTCATAAAACAAGAGATGATAGTACGTATTGGCACTAACTTAGTTTTTTGTGAGTTCTTATATCCGATATTATATTTTTTCTCTCGCAAAATCCCATACGCATATATTTCTGTTAAGTGAAACACTAAAGCACACCATACTGAAACATCAACTTATAGATTCTAAAACATCCAAAGCACCTACAGTAATGGATACCTCTGAATACTACACTAAAGAAAAAAAACTTGGTGAAGGTACTTTTGCCATTGTTTACTTAGGCAAAAAAAAATCTTCTAATGAAAGTAATAAAGCCTTGCCTGATCAAGTAGCCATCAAAGAAATAAAGCTAGATTTAATGAAAAAACAATCATCGGATGTGGACAATGGAGATGTTACTGGTATAGACATTTCAGCTATAAGAGAAATTAAATATCTGCAGGAATTAAGACAACATGCTAACATCATCAAGTTATTTGATGTTTATACAGATACAACAAATTCCATCAATCTGGTATTAGAATTCTTACCTATGGATTTAGAAAAGTTGATAAAGAAAAAAACGATTATTTTCAATTCTATGGATTTGAAGCTTATTGTATTGCAAATGTTAAGAGGTGTTAACCATCTGCATAGACTTTCGATCATGCACAGAGATTTGAAACCAGCCAATTTACTTATAGGTAATGATGGTATGATAAAAATAGCTGATTTTGGTTTGGCAAGAATATATGATGATGGTGGTATAAATGCACACAGTAACATGACAAATAATGTTGTAACAAGATGGTACAAGGCCCCAGAACTGTTACTAGGCTCAAAAAATTACGACTTCAAAATTGATATTTGGTCTTTAGGTTTAATTATAATTGAGCTTTTGATCAGAGTTCCTTACCTTCCGGGTAAAGATGACATGGACCAATTGACTCTTATGTTTAAAGTCATGGGTACTCCAACTGAAAAAGATTGGCTCCATGTAAAGGCTTTACCTAACTATAACACAAACTTGTACATGTATCCTAAACCTAATAGACAAGAATGGAGAAAAAGATTTGTAGCTATATCCGATAACTTTTTAGATTTGTTAATCAACATGTTGGAGATGTCTCCGAAAAGTAGATGGAACGTAGTTCAATGTTTAGAAAGTGAGTATATAAGAGAGTTCCCTAGACCTTCTGATCCACTAGATTTGGTAGCTCTAATGAAAGAATAGACTTAGTCAAATATGATATTTTCAACCTCTTTTCTTCCTGTTTTTTTTTTGTTCTTATTTATTTTTTTTTTGGTCGTTCTATTAACCTTCTCTAGATTTAAAAAGCTTCTTAATTTTCAATTTATTTTTTTTTTTTCATGGATTTTCATGAACCCAAAGAAGATTTACTTGCTTATATCTGCAGTATGTTCTTGAAACAGAGTAGCAGGAAATGTAGCTTGGCATCTATTGATATTCAAAATGTCAAAATTGTGTGTTTATCAAAAAGATTTAATTCGAATACTTCGTTTATAATGCCCAAAATAGACCAACATATTTTGAAAAATAAGTTCTATAAGCATTTATTCTTTACTATGGATTCCGATGTCAGTTTCAATGATATAAAACCAGTTTTTAAAGATATATACTATAATATACCCAAACTATACAGTCATTTAAGCAATAAGAATTGTATACAAAATACCAATACAGACGCCACAACAAATACGGAATCGTTAGGATACAAGATATCACAAATGATTACTAGTTTACCTGAAACGTCTATGGACGACGATTTTTATACAACCATGTTTCTGCCCAAAAATGGATTGAGATCATACAAAACCAAGTTTGGAAGCCCTGTAACATATCTGGAATTGATGCTACTAAGGCATTCTTTGATCCAGTTCAAAGATACTTACAAGGTATTCAACAAAAGTTTTCATTTGGTTGAGGAAATCATTCTGAAAATCTGTATAGAGCAAGGCTCCAAAGATGCACTAAGCATTGAATCTTTTGAAAAGTTGATGAATGAAATAAAATCGAAACAAACAAAACAAATTGACAGTGGCAAAGCTCAAGATAATCTAAAAATGCTAGTCAAGGAAAATCATACATTGGCTTTAAAGCACATAGGTGATCTAAACTTTCAACTAAGGAAGTATGATGAATGTTTAGATTTTTATAAGAAGTATCTCAAAGCTGTGCTGCCTAAAGTAAATGAAGTTCCGCCATCTGTACTAAATAGTCTGATTAATTGGAAAAAATATACACCTATGAATCCATTGTTAAAACAACTTTGCTTTTTGGACATAGCTAGAACTTATAATAATATTGCAAAAGTATATTTATCAAATAATCAAATATATGATTGTGAAAAATTTTTGAAAGAATCATTGATAAGAAACCAAAACAACATGACTTTGAAATTGGTTACTTATTATTTATTAGGGCTGATTTATTCAACGTATGATCCTATACTATCAAAGCAATGTTTTCAGATTATATCAGTAGAAGGTTTCAAAGAATCTTTTAAACATTTAGGGAATTTGGAAATGAATTACTTTGGAGATTCTTCAAAAGCATCTAATTGGTTTGAATTGGGTGTTCATCTTGAAGACTTTCATTGCTATGTTGGCTTATTTGATGCGTCTTTCAACAAGAACGATTTCAATAGATCATTTAATGTTTTAAATTTAATGCAAAAAAGAGTAGAGCATAAGCCACAATGGAAAGAACTTATGGCATCATTTATAAAAACCAGAGGTGATAAAATAAAAATAGTTCAAGATCATTACAAGAAGTTGATAGAAGCTGATGAAAATAAACCTGCAGCTGATAATATGTGGAACGTGTAAATAAATAAAAACAGAAGATATTTATAATATATATTCAGGACTTTTACAATATAATTGAACATCTCCTTGTCTTCTATGATCCCAATGTTGAATAGTATTAAACCATTTCTTTTCAAGTATGTATCCTTCAGGTTTCAATACATCTTCATAAATATCGTCACCTAATACTTGAAACATTCCAATACAATCAGTCCAGAAATGTTGAAGCTCTTCGTTATCTTTTAAATTTTCCGAAATCCATTTTCTGGGATTCAAATAGAAAACATCACTTTCATCTAAGTACTCATCCAGAGTCTTCTTCACAGTTTCTGAATTCTCTTCATCCATCAAAAACAAAGGTGGCTCACAAGCTAGCTCCCATTGTTTATTTTTATAATCAGGCATGTATGAAATTCCTGGAGTTGAATGGCAAGGCATCCAGAAACTCACACTTGAATAAACGTTATGATTCTCGTTCAAATAATTACATACTTCTACAACTCCTGATTCGTTGAAGTAACTTATCAAAAGACCAGAAAAATATGAGGTAACACATAGTATTTGCATGATGTAGTCAGGTACTTTTTTTATTATCTTGGATAAAAATGAAGAGTTTGTTTTATCTACTAAGCTTATGTACTCACAAACTGAAAGACACAAGTATAAAGATTGAGCTGGGTATAAAAATCTGAATTCTTTATGATTGATCAAACTAAACATTAAAGTGTTTGCTATCAATGTTATGTGAAGTAATTTAACAATTTTTGGTTTTTGGAAAAAGTTTATCAAGGATATCAAATATAATGGCAAAGACAATCCATTCAAAATGGGAATACTTTGAAATAGATGGAAATTCCAAGACGATGATCCATAAAATTTTGAAAGGTTTTTAGAATAATTAAACTTTACAAATGTCCAAATTGGGAACGTCAACTTATTGTAAAAATAGTAGTCAGTGCTTAAACTTATAGTGAAAGCAACCACTAAGGCAATAGCTGCAGTAAAGTAAAATTTGAAATTTAAAATAGTATTTTGATAATCTGACAAAACTTTGTATAATCCTACTGTCCCCCATATGAAGGCATTCGTTGGTCTTTGTAAAATGCTTAAAAATCCAAAAATCAAGCTAATCATAAAATACTTGTAGTTGATAGAGTTGTCTTCCCAATTAAAAAAGTATAATCCGATAACATTCAATCCCATCTCAAACGTGTTGATAAAAAATCTATTTTGAAAAAAGTTATTGAAAAAATTAGTTGTAATAATCAAAAAGCTTATTTTTATAAATTTATTGCTAGCAGCTTTATCAATTTTTGTTTTATTATCAACACTTAATGAGTATACTTTATAAAAGAAACAAATGGCGAAGTAGTCGAAATAAGAGTTTATTAAACACATAGCAAATATAGGACCATACTTTAATCCAAAAAATGAAACAAATGACTCAGGAACATACTTTTGTAAGTATTTCACATACAAAACACATTCATAAATAAAGTTTGAATTCCAATACATTCCTAAAAATACCAAAAATTCAGAAATAAATGAAAGATATGATTTGATGATATAAGGAATGAGTTGATTGAATAACCTGTATCCAAAGAATTCAATTATGAAAGGAAACAAATAAGACCTTAAATTACTGTTCCATTCCCAAGTTAGATTTTCCGGAGTTGTCTTGTTAATGTATTTTAGATAACTCACGTTCAAAGTTTGGTAAAATTCATCAGGTTGAAAGTATCCTTTTGTTGAGGGGAAATCAGGAACTAGAATGGGAAGAATAATGTTTGAAAAGATTTTTACAGCAAATATTATTTTAAAAATCTTCTTGAAATTCTCATTTTTATGCAAGTGGATAGAATCTCCTATTTTAGATACCATTACAGTGTGTATGGTTTGGTTATAATATCAATAATGTTTCATTAGTGATTTGGTTTGAATACACGCGGAGAAAAAAAAACGCTTTTACAAAAACAAAATGAAATATTGGTATTTACACGTGAATACTATGAATGTGCTAATGGTATGCTAAACATCTTATTGATACAGAGTTTAAAAAGTTTTTTTTTCAACTGCATTTTACAGCTTGTAGGTTATAATTGTTTATTGATATGCAAGCTTGCTTTTTGTGGTTATTGTAACTGATTGTTGCTAACATTTTAATAAATTGAAGCGTAGTTGAAACACAGAATATCCCTTGGCACATCAACAATAATAAGAAAAACCGCAAAATATGAACCAAATTGAAGCTAAATATACTTAATGTATACATTTATAAAATTATTATACTTATATTAAAAAACTTTTTTAAGAAAAACTAACCTAATCATTTTATACATATTTAACTTTATAATTATTAAAATACAAGTGTAAACAAATAGTGAAAAAAACGTGATTACATGTAAACAAAAAAGTATGATTTTGCTGTTAGGGTTTCTTTACAGAAATAAAGACCACTTCATTTTCCATTTTGAATCATTCCCTACTAACAATTCTTTTCTTAATTAAACTGCTTTTTAATTAATATCTCTAAGCATGAGGGAATATATTTATTATCTGGTTACATGAATAGCTTTAAAAAACTAAAATAAGGAAGAAACAAAAAAAAAAAAAGGGAGTTAATCTTTTGGAATTGTGGCAAGTTGTAATATCTGATTACATCAGGTGTGTTCTAAAAGTAAAACAAAATAATCCCGCTACCCTATGGGGTAATGTAAGCCTTATAATCGAGCTCATTTTATAAAATCGATAGCAATTATATTCTCGGTTAAATATAAAATTTTACACAGTTTTCGCTTTTTTAATATACATATTTTTTTTAGCGGACCGTTTTAATATCAAGATTGGAATAAGACTATTTAAGCATTCATTCTAGAAAAAATTTAATTCTGATACACACTTACTTTTCACCAAACCAAAATCACTTTTACACAAGAACATATATGGGAATAACGAAAAACGATTTTGTTTCTCAGAATCACGATACTGCTGAAATAAACACCTTACTAATCCACTCAGATGATGTTGTAAACAACAGAATTGTCAATGATGTTGCACCTCCTATAAACGTCACTACAACGTTCAGATATTCTTCGAATCCCGAAGATTGGATTCCTTGGGCTGACCAAACACCTGAAGAGAAAGAGAAGCTATTAAATCATGATTTTGTTTATAGCAGATTATCACACCCAAATAATGTCAGATTAGAAACAAACTTAAATAATATTTTTGATGGATATACTACTATCTACAACTCTGGATTATCTGCTTTCAATGGTATAATTAACTATATTAATCCTAAACAAGTTTTTTTACCAGATTGTTACCATGGTATTAAATCAATTTGCAAAATTTGGGAAAGAAATTATGGGACTAAAGTCTATAATGACATTGATGAAATTTTTAATCATTTGCAAGAAGGCGATTTAGTGCACATAGAAAATCCTATTAATCCATTTGGAACTGTTATTGACATCAAAAAATACATTGATTATGCTCATGAAAAGAAGGCTTATGTTGTTTGGGATGCTACTTTTGCTCCATCACCAATAATTAAAAACCATTGGGATTTTGATCCTGACTTTATTTTACATTCTCTAACAAAGTATTATGCTGGTCATTCCGATTTATTAGCAGGTTGTGTAGTCACAAAAAGCTCTGAAATCGATACTTTTTTGAAAAATGATAGAATTTATCTAGGTACCAATATAGGTAACTTGGAAAGTTTCTTACTATTGAGATCATTAAGATCATATGAATTAAGAGTTGAAAAACAAAGTTCAAACGCTAAAAAGATTGTTGAATGGTTAGCTGATAATAAAGACAAATTTAATGGAAATATTATTAAAGTTTCTCATGCTATTACTCAAAGAAAAGAGTTGGCAAATAAGAATCAAGACGTTTCTTTTATTGATAATCTATTTAACGAAGATTATACCACTCCTGTATTTTCTGTATATTTGAAAGATTTCAACAGCTGTAAAACCTTCATTGCTAACTTGAAGTATTTTCAACACGCTACTTCCCTTGGTGGTGTTGAATCTTTGGTTGAATTGAGATGTTTGACTGATCCAAACATTGATAGAAATTTGATTAGAATAAGCATTGGTTGCGAATCCCCTAAGGATTTGATTAAAGATATTGAACAAGCATTGAAAAAAATCTAGATGAAGATCATAATTGTATATACTTAAAGAAAAAAAAAAGAGGCGGGATTAAATTATATAGGTATATATTTTAATTGATTAAACTGCAACGGTAAAGGAATACAGCTTAAATAATCATTTCTCCCTAACTTATATAAATGCTTAATTTTTTAAAATAGTTTCAGTGTCGATTCAAAAAAATTATTGAGTTGTTAATAGTTTACAAGAATGCAATACACCTCCTATGTATAGGTTTAAAATTTCAGAAAAAAGGTTTAAAATTCCTTTAATAATATTGAAAAAACAAGATTTCAAAATTTTTGAAAATGAAAAAAAAAATTAAGTTGTTTATTTGTTTATATATTTATTTTGATGCAAAATCAACAATAATCAACAGGGTTTAGACACTCGAGGTGTTTATATTCTAGCTGAAACAAACTATATTATAAAGATTGTTCCAATTTTGGATAAATTATTAAAAAAAAAAAATGAATTATGTGTTTTGCTCAAACCTAAAGGTATTCTAAAACAAAAAAGAAGCTTTGAATTCAATACAGTTAAATAACTCTAAACATTATTAATGATTACATTCAGATCTTGTTGAAATGTGTATCGTTCATATGTATTGATAAAACCCTAAAAATCACGTGCTTACCACGTACACAATGTAGAGCTTTGAGCCAAAAAAGTGTATCATAAAATTAACACCTGGAGGGATGGCCGAGTGGTCTAAGGCGGCAGACTTAAGATCTGTTGGACAGAGTCCGCGCGAGTTCGAACCTCGCTTCCTTCATACTTAATTTTTTATATTTTTTTGCTACCTGGAGATAACAAAGTTAGTGCTTGTTTCAAATCACCAGTACAGTTTTCACCTCCATTTTCTTTTTGTAAATTACTACTAGATTGATGTGTGTTATAGTCATGTGTTTTGTTAAGAGCGTCACGTTCCCTTTGCACTATTCATACAACGCTATTGATTGTGCTCACTATTGCTTTAGTTGTAACATTTTTTTTTCAAAAAATTATATTACGCCTGGCTGAATTTAACGTAAAAAAAAAACGAAATAGCTGTTACCCTTTTATCGAGACATTCGTACTTTTTTGTTCTTACTATAGATTCGAGATTATTAAATCGTATAACTTTGTTAATCTACTTCGGAGAGTCACGTATAATACTAAATAACATAATAAAAGTTTGAAAGCCAATCAACCCTATAACACAAACATTTTTTTTTAATCCTTGAAATGGTATACATAGACTTTCAAGATACCAATCATTACAACGGGAGCAATTCCGATTACGAAAACGCAGACATAGGATTGGTAGACTTTTTTATCTTCATGTGCATAATGACAGGTATCCTTTTGCTGGCCGTTATCTTTATGATTTTAATATACTGTTTTATTAGAGACATAGTAATAAGATTTTTGTCACCATATATAAGCTTGGAAACTGATGATGACGATCAAATGATTTCCAATGTCAACGGATACCCACAGCTGTATCGTGTGAATGCCAAGAAAGTAAATTCATACGATTTAAAGAAGTTTTTAGACACTCATTTTTTAGATAACGATGAAATTATAGAGAAAATGAACAAATTACCCATTGATGAACAATTTTACTACAGACATGGTGAAGACTTTTTAAAGACTAATCCGCCTTATGTAGTAAACAATAGTGACACAGGAGAAGATAACAATCTGGATCCGATAATGACATTCCAAACTTTACAATACATTGAAGAAGAAGGGGCCAGAGCTTGGCAATTTGTTGAACCCTCATCATCACCTACCAATCTAATTTCTTTAAATGAGTCAACATCACAGGATAGCACAAATAGCTTATTAAACAGGTCAGTAATTATAACTGATAAAACAGATATTCAATTTAAAAACTCCGGCTATGATGTTTCCACATACACAAATTTACCAATTCCTTATAAAAAAAGAGTATATTACTACGAATGTAAAATACTTGAACTAAATAATCAGTTTGATTGCACAGATATTAACTTTCTTGATAACAAGGAAATGATTTCTATAGGTTTAACAACTTTGCCATACCCTGATTTCAGATTACCTGGTCGTCATCATCATTCTGTGAGCTACGATTCTAACGGTGATAGGAGATTAAACACATCTTTTGATTTACCAATTGAGTTAATAGGTACGTTGCCTACATTTAAGAAGGGTGATATGATAGGGGTTGGATACAGATGCAGATCTGGAACCGTATTCTTTACAAAAAACGGAAAGAAAATCAAAGAACATGAAATTGGGCATATAAGAAAATGGAGACCTAAATACTTGTATCCATGTATTGGTTCGAATATGCCATGTAAATTACAAGTTAACTTCGGAAGTAGAGGGTTTGTTTACATTGAAGCAAACTCTAAAAAATGGGGTTACGGCACCACAAATGGTGATAAATTACCACCACCTGCATACCAGAACGCTAAGGATGATTTGATTTTGGAAGAAGGATATAGCGAAGAAGAAGATGACTATGAGTTTTATAACGACGGGGAAGACGACAATTCTCTATTTGAAGATGAAGACGATGATAGTGAAGACTTTATGAATGATGAAGAAAATAGCGGATTATTAGGATCTTCTTCAGACATGAGCCAGGATTTCAATAAAAAAAGAACAACAAGCATCATAAACCGTTCTGTAAATAAATACAGAAGTAGAAAGAAATCTATTGGTATGAGAAAAATGAACATGCTTCCTCCGGCTCCATATTTTGATTTCAATGATCAAGATAATAACGAAACTGAGGTTCCTAATACCGAAGCTTCCTCAAATGATAATGAAGAACAAATATCCTTAAACTTCTTACCGCCATCTATACCTCCGGAATACACTAGTGATTAAAACCATGGCTTATATATAATTAAAACAAGAAAAAAAAACTTAAATGTATGTATTTAGCCTGTAACTCAGTAGTTAAAAAGAAAAAAAAGAAGAAAAATAAAAACAACGTAGTTAACTTAAATCTAAAATACTATCGATGTACAAAGAGTTCTTCATATCTTCATCATTGTCTTTTTGGAACTTTTGTTCTTGTTCCTCATTTAGTAAATTTGTAGCCATACCATTTTCTCTGTTAGAATTGTCATTTGTTTCCAACATCTGTAAGTTCAAAGTATTGTTCAACAGCGGATTTTCCATGTATGGTGTCATGTTTACTTGTTGGTCATCATTAGTTTGTTGAATGTTAGTTGCTCCATTATTTGTATTACCTGAATTGAAAAAATTTGGAGTTCCTGGCAAATGTAAAAATGACATGATATTTGATGGTGTAGGTGAAAAAGCAGCTTCTGAATTGGCCGCAAATGGAGACATAATGTTCTTTTTCAAAATGTTGTTGTCGCTTAATGGAATATCAGGAACATGAGATACTTTGTTAAAAAAAGGTAGGTTTATGTTATTGGCCTGTTGCGGATTAATGTTTATCTGATTATGATTAGACATCATATTGATGTGTTCATCTTGTAACTTATAAGGCAAAGTGTTATTACTGTTTATATTCTGCACAGTGTTAGTAGGTGGAACATGGTAAATACCACCAACTTCACTGTTGTACTCCAGAATTAAACTGTTCATTCTTTTTAGAGAATCTTCCAATCCAGTAATGATATGTGGAATTTCATAAGAACCCATAAATGACATACTGACTTGTTTGTCTTCAGAAAAATCATCACAAATGTTCCATTGATTGTCTCCATCCTCACCTTCTGTGAAATATACTGCAAACTTTGGTGGTCTGTTCAACATCAAACTCAATTGACTTAGTTCGTCTTCATCTTCACTGTCTTTGTCATTGGTACTAATTGTATCTTTGTTAACAGATATTGAACAATTGACAACACTGTAGATAGGGAAAAATACTCTAAATAAAATCTTCTTTTCATCTGCAATTGCACTGAAAAAGTAGTTGATTTCATTATTTTTTTTCGAAATTATTAACAGCAAATCAGTTGAATCACCCATTATAGAATCAATAGACTTTGGTGACAAGTTCGATAGATTTTCAACCAATTCCATAGACTTGGAATTAATCTGTCCGGATTCTTTGTATTCTTCCTCAGGCAAGTGCCCATTCTTGACTCTTTTCCAACCACCAACACTAACGGAGCTACTGTCTATAAAATGGTAATTTTTATTCAAACCCCAAGGAACATTATCAAAAATATTATCCATATCAAATTCGTCATCCATCATGTACTGAGCCTGATCCATGTAATTATTCTCTTTATTAATATAGTCGTTTGGTTGTTGGTATTCTTGTGAGTTCATCATTTGGTTATTGTATGCGTACGTTTGATTGCTCATGTTTTCGTTGTTCATTTTGTTTTGAATCTTCTTCAGCTTAGCCCTTTTGTTTTGAAACCATATTCTTACTTTTTTTTCTTCTATATTACATTGCGCAGCAATTCTCTTTCTGTCTTCTGAGCTTGGTGAAATGTTCTTTTTGAATTCTTGTAAAAAAACGTCCAATACCTCTCTAGGGATTCTACTTCTGCTTTTACCATTTTTCAAACCATCATCATTCAACTTCTCATCATTGTTGAAGTTTTGGTTTTCAATTATTTGGTCTTGATGAAAATATAGGTTGTTGGTTGTATGATTTTCAAAATTATTCATATTGATATCTTCGCCCCACATATTTTGATTGTTCATAATATAAATAGATTTTAATAATTTAATAAAGTAAACGCCACTTCCTGTGTGTTGTTAAATAATATTTTTTTATCTACTTTAATGTTGATTGGTTTCGTAAAAATTAAAGATAAGTCTTATCTATGTGTAGTAAATGTTATGTTCAAATCAAAGGTTTGAAATCAAAAAAAAAAAAGAAAAAAAATATAGTTAAAGTTTTTAAATAAATTATCTAAAAATCAATGTTATTTGTGTTTCTATTTTCAAAAAAAATTCTTTGAGGAATATATGTGGTTATATTAGATGTTGCTTGGGGGTCATTTGTGTTTGTGGATTAATTTTAAAATTTAAAAAAAAATATTGAACAAAAAAAAAAAAGAAAAAAAAACGAAGCTGAAATTTATGTCAAATATGGCCCATTTCCTCTATAAAGGGGGAAGAAAACAAAGATTCGGATTTAACAGAATTATTACAGTTATTAAAAAAAACGAAATGTAGACTGTAGTATAATTACTGATTTAAAACCAGCCTTAGGGTTTACTATATATATATGTAAGAAGTATTTACAATCTATTATCAATGTTCAAGTGAATGGACTTAACAGCAGTGAAGTTCTTCAAACCATAAGAGCCTAGTTCATGGCCTAAACCAGATTCCTTAACACCATGGAATGGAACATTCATATCAACATCATTGGATGAATTAACCCATACTTGACCACTTTGAACGTCTCTTGCAAATTTGTTAGCTTTGGTAATATCTTGGGAAAATACAGCAGCACCTAAACCAAATGGCGAATTGTTACAAGTTTCAACAATGTTTTCAGTTTTTTCATTGAATTTTCTACACGACAAAACTGGGCCGAAAATTTCTTCTTTTACTATTTTCATGTCATCGTTAACATCAGCAAATATAGTTGGTTGGACAAACCATCCATTTTTTAACTTAGAATCAGCAGATGTAGTGACTGGTTTTTCAACACCACCTGTGATAACTCTACAACCATCATCAATACCAGATTGAATGTAGTTAATAACTTTTTCATATTGGATTTCATTGATGACTGGACCAACAACTGTTTCTGATTTAAATGGATCACCAACAATATAGGTCTTTTCAACGTATTCCTTTAATTTTGCTAAGTATTCTTCATAAATTTCATCTTCTATATATGCTCTTGAAGTACCAGAACAAACTTGACCTGTATTGGAGAAGATACCAACACATGTCCACTTGATTGCTTGATCCAAGTCACAATCTTTGTAAATGACAATTGGAGATTTACCACCAGCTTCAATAGAACAAGCCTTAAGGGCAGATGAACAATTGGCTTGGATGATTTTACCAGCAACAGTTGAACCGGTAAAGGCAATTTTAGCAATCTTTGGATGCTTGACTAAAGCATCACCAACATCCTTACCGTAACCGTTGATGACATTGAAAACACCCTTTGGGAAACCGGCTTTTTCAACCAAAGTGGCAAAGAATAGTATAGATAGAGGAGTTTGGTCACCAGCTTTAAAGACAGTGGTATTACCAACAGCAATGGCAGCCCATTTCCAAGCCATTAAAGATAATGGGTAATTGAATGGAATAATACATCCAACAACACCCAATGCTTGGTGGTAAGTGTAACATATTTTCTTGCTTGAAGGAATAAAAGATTCACCAACGTTCTTATCAATCCAACCACCGTAGTATCTGATACATTCAACAACTCTTCCCATGTCATGGATAGAAGTATTGTCAACAGCTTTTCCGGTATCTAAGGATTCGATTTCAGCCAATAATTGAATATTTTCTTCACATAAATCTGCTAATTTAAAAAACAAGTTTCTTTTAACACTGGCTGGAACTTCAGTCCACACAGGAAAGGCATCATAAGCAGCTTCAACTGCTTCATTGACATCATGTACGGGGTCAGCAATTTCCACTTCTGCAACTACTTCGTTGGTAGCTGGATAAGTTACAGGAATGACTTTATCAGTCTTGCTTTCTTTAAATTCATTGTTTATGAATAAACTTGTAGGTTGTGTGTATGTTTTACCAGATGGTAGAGTAATTTCTTTGTAAATAGCCATTATTAGTATAGGTTTGATGGGTTTGAATATCCTCTATATCTTAATATTAATAAATGAATTGAAACAAAGCATCCTTATATATTCATGAACAAATAAAGGTAACAAAGAAAAATATATATATGTAATTTATAACAAAAAAAAGCTGGAACTAATCATGAAATTACAAATAAATCTTTTGATCAATATTTTATCGCTTACTCGCTGTACACTAGACCAAAACAGATACCTCTATAATTTGAGATTGATATATGGCACATTAGCCCAAAAAAAAAAAAGTTAAAAAATCAAAATCAAAGTCGTCAAATTTCTTCGCTTAATTATTGCTTAGTGAGAGTTACTGGGAAATACCTGTAATAGGAAAGAGACCCAACCCCTATTTTCCTTGGAGTAAGGGGCATTTTATGGTTTGCTTGAAGGCTTCGGTGCTAAGCGCAAAAAAATTATAGGGAATTATAAATGTGCTTTTTTTTGTGGGTATCTACAAAAAATATCGCTTAGGTCACGTGAAAAGTATAAATGAAACATCACTTTTTTGCTTATATCCGTATCGGATATAAGCATTTTTTACCCCACCATTGAGTTGGTTTTTCTTATCTCTGAGGCAACCAAATTGAAAGATATCTAGGCACAGGAGGTACACCCCGTAATAGGTATAATCACTTGGTTTGAGTAATGGTAACATGAAAAAAAACCCCCTTCTATTTTTCACACACTAATCTCAGCATTCAAGTCATTTTTTATAAAAATATATAGCTCTCAATTAGCCTATTAAGACCTTTAATCAACATAGCCTTTATTGGATCAGCTATATTCTGCCTTAAGTAACACGTCGGAGATTAGTCGCTTTTTTTTGTTTCTTAGTATTTATTTCCTATTTGGGCAGTTACTCATATCTGCCACCAATACAAAATTTAGTATCACACAGGCGTAGCACACCAAAAATTTGTATATAGGGGGTTTTCTTTATCTCTGTTATCTATGGTGATTTTCAACTAACCTAAAAAAAAAAAAGAAGGCAAAAGTACAGAAAGTAACCTAAGTGTCTATATTAGACAATAAAATATACCATTTTAAACATAAAACAAAACGATGAATAACTACGAAACTGTTGATTCACAGGAAAACGTCAGCATGGATGGCTTTAATATTTTTGATGAACCTAGGCATCAGACCATCCACAAAGAAAAACAACGTATAACAATCACTTCAGTAGCAAAACAAACCATTGTAGACAACAACTCACCAGAAAACAAAAGCTTTTATGTATATACCCTTAAGTTTTCAGAAGACATTGTCAAAAGAAGATACAATGATTTTGAGTTGCTAGATCATATCTTAGAGAAATTGTACCCTACTGTTTTGTTTCCTGCTATGCCGAAAAAAGAAACTATAGTTGATATAGTTAAACAGCAAGCAAACAATTCTATTGATATAACTAGCAAAACTTTGTATTCTGGTTTCAATAACTTGATCCTTCTTAAAGATAATCTTTTAGGGTACAACAAAACCAACGAAGCAATAGCAGAATCCACAAGCGATGATAAACACATAAATAACAAGGACATTCCAGATTCAATTATTCTTAAAACTATAGATCTTGATACAATTGCGTCCAAAGATTTAAAGTTGATTAGGCATAGATGTATTTACTTTGAATTTTTCATCAATGAATTAATCAAGATTTTTGAAACAGATATGTTTGACAATGATAGCAATAAGATTGTATACGAGTTCTTAAATCCGAAAATTGTTAACTTCACAGAATTTGTAAAGAACAGTCCTTTGATTAATGAGTTGTTGAGCAAGGACATTTTATGCATCAATCCAAAAGATGCTTTGGGGACAGCACCATTTTACAAGTACTTGCCTGTTTTATCTGAATCTAAGCCTTTTTCTAAATTTGGTTTGTCATATTCAAAGGAGAGCCTTAATGAAGCCGAAACTGAAGAAGAAGCAGCTGTTGAAATTGATCCTGATTCATCTAACGGTATTTTACCACCAGCACCAAACAACTCATTTAGTTATAGCCGCTATGATGCATTTGGGATTTCTAAAAATGATTATACAGATGATTCAGATGATATGTCATTAATTAGAGAGCGAAGACAATCCTCAACATCACAAACATCGGATACCAATATAGGTGATATCAAAACTTTCAAGTCTGAATCAGAAGAGATTTTATTGAAATTCATTGAAAGAAATGATGAAAACGTTTGCCAAACCAATAAGCTGGTCAAATCCTACAAAAAAGAAATTATTTCTAAACTTAAATCTATTTTAAAATCATTGAATGATAATATCCACATGTTCCAAGAAACACATAAAGAGTATATTGAATTCTTGGAGATGTATAATGAATTGATTCCCGGATACAAATTTACTGGCATAGATCGTATGCGTGACGTAGATAAAGAAATTACGTTTTTGGAAGGCATAATATACTTCAAATGCATTGAATATTTGAATATCCTAGAAGATTTGAATGATAAGTGTTTAATGTTGATAAAGTATGGTAAAAACAAGACCAAACAAAAGTGGGCATTGAAGAAGTTGATAAAAAGTCAAAAGCTAAAACTAGAGCATTTAAACAAAAAATTGGATACTGAATACAATAACAAAGAAGTCAGCAATAACTCTGATTCTCTGTCTCCGTCTTCAAAAACTGGAATTGTGAGCAGCAAAAGCAACCATGATGATATTTCAAAAATTTCAACTGATGATGTTTCTCAAGTCAATGACAAGCCTAGACCGGTTGAAGAAGGAATTAAAGATAAAAAATCTGATTCTTCATCGAATGAGAAGTCATCAAGTATAAACTTCTCACCTTTTATGAAAAAATTGAATGGTTTGACCACCATAGTGAAAAAAAAATATGCAAACAGTTTGCAACCATCTAAACAAGATTTAGAAAACAAAATCACTTTGTTAAAAGAAATAATTGATAATTTAGAAAAAAATGAAGAATGCATTAATGAAGATACTATGTATGTATTAAAGGAAGTGTACACCAAGAGTACTGATGCATTTATGAGAAAAGTCGATGACGAAATTTGGTCATTGATAGAAGAATTAAAAAAGGCAATTTACACTTATTCAGAAAACTCTTTGTGTATTTGGCAAAACATATCAAGTGACTTATAAGATGTTTTTTTGTCTAAAGTGTATAGCAGCATTTATACGGAATATATTTAAAAAAAAAAAAAAATATAATGGTTCAATTATATAAAAAAATGAATTATCACTTTAAGTATTTATTCATGGCTTGGTCCATTCCTGAAAATTTTCTGGCAATTCTGGTGAATGTCCATGGAATTGAAGTAAAGGTAGGGACCAAACCAACATAAAAAGGTGCATAAAAGACATTTTGTTTCTTATTAAATATGTTATTTCTCCAAATAGTACTATTCAATGATGAGTTATAGTTCAAAATATGCTCAACTAAGTCTTTGGCAAGACATTCTTTTTCCAAAACAGGGGCAATCAAAGAACTAGGTGTTTCTACGCCTTTAAACATTTCAGTATTGATTTGTCCAGGAAGCACTAGAATTGAATCGATTTTAGAATTTTGATATTTATGTGAGTTTGGAATTTCATTTGCAGAACTTATAAAACTGTGTAATTCAATCAAAGCTCTTTTTGTGCTTCCATAAATGGTCAAATTTGCAGGAGTTATAAGACCCAATACGGATGCTATAGTCATCATCAAACATGATGGCTCTTGACTCATATACTGTCTTAACGATAATAGTAATATTATAGTGGATTCATAGTTAACCAGTATGGTTTTGTTAATCAAAGTTTTATCCATCTCTTCAAATTTTTTTCCACTGGCTATACCTGCGTTATTAATTATTACTTTGATATCATTCTGTTTTATGTCATGTAAACCAAACTCTCTTTGTATATTTGAAGATAATACATTTATATCCGATAGATCAATTTTCATAAATACCAATTTGTTGTTAATAGTGAATAAATCTGGAGGAGGCTCTTTTTTATCAATGATTATAACTTTGAAACCTTTTTTTAAAAAAAGTCTTACCATTTCCAAACCCAATCCATTAGATCCTCCTGTTATCAAAATTGTATCATGACTGTGAGAAACATAACCATGATTTGAAGGAATTAAATAATTTAAAAGTACTTCTTTAATGAAATCTCTAAGCATTATGTTAGTTACTTGAAAACTTTGGTTTTTTTTTTCACTTTCTTTTTTTCTTATTGTAACTATTTTAATAAACTATTATATATGGATTTAATGATTTAGATTGGTTATATGCCTTTCTTTTTGAACTTTTCAATACTTTGTGAATTAATTAAACCAAGAATTTTCTTTATTAGGTGAATTATCAAAAACTTATCTCCGAGAAGGAATTTGGAAAAAAAAAATTGTATAAAACAGCCACATTCATAACCCATTAAGAGATTATGATTTATCCCTTCATTTGAGCATATAATTTGGATTAAAGCAACCAACAATGGTGGGCAATAACAGCATTCAAAATGACGAAGCAAAATATGTAAGAATCAAAAGATTGAGAGAAGATGAAGGATTTCAAGCTTTACTGGTTGAAGAAGATGATACAAAGACAAACAAAGACAATATAGATAAACCCAAGAGAAAGTACATTTACAAAAGAATAAAATTTAACGACAATAACATCAATGAGAACACGCCAATTTTAGAAAAGACTTCAAATAACAAATTTGTTTATAAAAAAAAACGTAGGAGATCGTCTTATGATTTGGATGATAATCAAGATAGCAAAAACATAATTCAAAAGTACACAGACGAAAGTTTGCCCCATGAAGTTAACAGTCTGTTGTCCGATTTATTGTCTAAGGAAATTAATATGAACAAAAATGTTAAGAATCCAGAATCTAAGAAGCTATTGTTAAAAAACGGTAAGAAACTTAAACTGGAAAGAGAGCTGAAACATAAAGAGCCGACAAATGTGGACAGTGGATATGTTTATGATGTTTATATCAAGGAAGAAATCAATGATGAGTACGATTTTGAGAATAATTTTAGTAATGTTGCATATTTAAAAATTGTTGAAGATGGAGCATTGGTTTATGATGAAGAAGTCACTGATGATAAATTTTCAGACGACGAAGATTCAAACGAAGAGGATTATTATAGAAATGATTACCCTGAAGACGAAGATGATGATAGATCAGTTTTGTTTGGGGATGAGTACGATGAGGGTGAAGAAACTTATTATGGTGGAAGAAGAAACAGTGGAGCCTTTGATGAAATAGAGGCTGAGCAAATAAATGACTATGTCGATTATGATGATTTTTCAGAAAATATGGGTAGATACAGCAACAACTTGAACTCAGGTAACTTTTTGGACTCAATAAACAAAAATCCTTATAATAGTATGTTAAAAAACGGAGAATTAATTACTGATGAGGATAGTTCTGATGATGCTGCATATTACTTCACTGACGAAGAAGATGCTGTATCTGATGGTGATGCAACTCATGATTTAAGTGGAGAGTTCAGCTTTCCTAGAAACCAATTTTTTGCAACTGACCAAGATGATCCCATGGCTGTTTACAGGGATAAAATCATGTACAATCTTGAGAAGCAAATAAAGAAAGCTAGCAAAAGATAGTATTATAGATGTTATAAAAAAATTGTGTAGCGTAGCAAAGTAAGTTTATTAGTGATTTCCCAAATAGGAAATATTTGTGTGGACTGAAATTTTTTTTTCATGCTTTTTTTTTTTTCAACTTTTCTTTTTTTTTCCCCTCGTAATATACTCATTCCTGGTAAGCGGAGTGAAAAAAATGAAGAAAATTTTTTTTTCACTATATGGTATAACAAATTTTAAATAAAGTCAACATTTGCTTCATTTTTTATAAAAGAAACTTCAACAAACCAATCAACAGTAATTATTTAAAAAATGAAATACATTCAAACCGAACAAACTGTCGAAGTCCCAGAAGGTGTTACTTTCAACGTCAAGTCCAGAGATGTTAAGATCACTGGTCCAAGAGGTGTTTTAACCAAGTCTTTCAAGCACATTGATGTTACCTTCACCAAGGTTTCCAACAGCTTGATCAAGTTAACTGTTCACAACGGTGACAGAAAGCACGTTGCTGCTTTAAGAACTGTTAAGTCCTTAGTTTCCAACATGATCACTGGTGTCACTAAAGGTTACAAGTACAAGATGAGATACGTTTATGCGCATTTCCCAATCAACGTTAACGTCGTTGAAAAGGATGGTGAAAAATACATCGAAATCAGAAACTACTTAGGTGACAAGAAGGTCAGATTAGTCAAGATCAGAGAAGGTGTTACTGTTGAATTCTCTACCAACGTTAAGGATGAAATGGTCTTATCCGGTAACTCTATTGACAACGTCTCTCAAAACTGTGCCGATGTCCAACAAATCTGTAAGGCTAGAAACAAAGATATCAGAAAGTTCTTAGATGGTATCTACGTTTCCGAAAAGGGTACTGTTGTTCAAGAATTATAAAT
>ERZ794936.185-NODE-185-length-37644-cov-6.513608_pt1 | contig 37644 bp, 15 predicted proteins | sample MGYA00511083_ERZ794936 | MGnify/ENA primary metagenome ERZ794936 (study PRJEB30137, sample SAMN04331409) | food metagenome | isolation source: Y2 must sample point D1 replicate A | place: Australia: South Australia | collected 2014 ... | reverse complement strand
TTGAAACCATGAGATGAGTAGGTGTGGGATCCTATAACCATACCTGAACCAGAATCGTAAGCTGCTTTGACTTTAGGACCAACTAAAACCCCTGCAATGGTTACATATCCAGATCCTAATGTTTTACCTACTGTTTGGATGTCTGGGAATTGCCCAGGTTCTAAAAAGTTTTCCCAACAGTTCAATCCACCATTTGGATTTGATCTTCCAGTACCACACATTACTTCATCTAAGTGGAACAAAATGTCATACTTGTCACACAATCTTCTTAAACCAGGTAAGTAACCCTTTGGTGGTGGAACTGTACCCAAAGAAGATCCAGGCAATGTTTCAACAGTTAAAGAAGCAATAGTTTCAGGATCACTTTCAATAATCAACTTTTCAGCGGCATCCAACAACTCTTGAGTGTATTCTTCTTCAGATTGACCATCTTTTTGATTTCTGTATGGATAACAAACAGGCATCTTTGGGCATTTGGCTTGATCAATCAAGGAGTCCTTAAATAATTCAGCTCTACCGTTGGAAGAGATAGACAAAGCACCCAAGGTAAATCCATGGTAAGAAGTTTCTCTTGACATGAATTTAATTTTTTTGGTGTTGCCTTTTTCCAACCAATATTGTCTAATGATTTTCATAGCATTTTCATTGGCTTCAGAACCAGAACAACACCATAAAGCAGAAGCAAAAGCACCTTTTGGAGAATGATCAATGTAAAATTGAGCTAAATTTTCAGAGTGTTGGTTACCAATTAAAGATGGATAAGTGTAAAAGGAGTTTTTAGCAGCTTCATTAATGATTTCGAAAACTTCTTCATCACCAGCTCCTAAAGCCCCAACAGCGGCACCGGTAACACCGTCTAAAAGTTCAAAAGTTTCACCGTTTTTTTCAACTGTCATGTATACGCCCTTTGCTTTGACAACATGAGGAGGTTTTTTACTTACAACGGATTGGAATACTACGGAATCAGACATTTTTATCTTTTTGTTTTTTTTTTTTTTTTTTTGATTTGTTTTGTTATTTATAGACCAGCTATTTTGAACTTGGTTAATTGATCAAGTTTTTTATTTTTATTGTGAACAAATCATTTTGAAAGAAGAATTTAATTTAAACATATTGAAGTATTTCAAACGTTGTTTAAATAGTTTGTAACTTGGTCATATCTAATGCAAAAATGATAACATTTTAAGCGACGTTTTTCACCTTTTTTTTCGCGATTATTGCGTTTTGTAGGCTAATTAAGCCGTTCAATCTCCGGAGTCCTCTTTCCTAATTTTTCAATTACCCAAAAAGGATATATCTTGGTGAACATTAGACGGATATAAAACGTTAGAAATTTTAAATATAACATATCTCAAATAGAAGAAAAAACTACTTAATTTAACAATTTTAACTATATAGTGTATACAAGACCAGCTTGACTCATGAAAGTTGAAAAAAATTAGGCCCATTCTTTGTTTTCAACCAAAATTTTTTCATATGACTCAATACCGTCAATAACTCTGCTAACAATTTCATCAACATCTTCATCAGTAATGACAAATGATGGGGCTAATAAAATGAAATCACCCTCTCCTGTTCTATTGGAAACACAACCTTGCATACCCATAACATTTATCTTTTTTTCAAACATTAAATCTTGTATTTTGTGGCCGATGTCTAATTTTTTATCAAATACTTCTTTGGTCTTTTTATCTTTGACAAATTCAACTGTCCAGAAACCACCAATACCTCTAACATCACCAACAATGGTATGTTTATCAGCAAAATAGTCATTTATCTTTTTACCCATCAAATTTCCTTTTTCAAAGATATTCTTGGTCAATCCTTGGTTAATAATCTTTTCTTGAATTTTCAAAGCAACCCCACAGTTGAAACCATGAGATGAGTAGGTGTGGGATCCTATAACCATACCTGAACCAGAATCGTAAGCTGCTTTGACTTTAGGACCAACTAAAACCCCTGCAATGGTTACATATCCAGATCCTAATGTTTTACCTACTGTTTGGATGTCTGGGAATTGCCCAGGTTCTAAAAAGTTTTCCCAACAGTTCAATCCACCATTTGGATTTGATCTTCCAGTACCACACATTACTTCATCTAAGTGGAACAAAATGTCATACTTGTCACACAATCTTCTTAAACCAGGTAAGTAACCCTTTGGTGGTGGAACTGTACCCAAAGAAGATCCAGGCAATGTTTCAACAGTTAAAGAAGCAATAGTTTCAGGATCACTTTCAATAATCAACTTTTCAGCGGCATCCAACAACTCTTGAGTGTATTCTTCTTCAGATTGACCATCTTTTTGATATCTGTAAGGGAAGCAAACAGGCATCTTAGGACACATCTTTTGATCAATTAAGATACCTTGGAACTCGTCGGCTCTAGCATTTTCAGAAATGGAAAGAGCACCTAAAGAAAAGCCGTGGTAAGAAGTATCTCTTGAAATAAATTTGTTTTTTTTGAAATTACCTTTTTCATTCCAGTATTGTTTGGCAATTTTCATAGCATTTTCATTGGCTTCAGAACCAGAGCAACACCATAAGGCAGAAGCAAAAGCTCCTTTAGGAGAGTGTTCAATGTAAAACTTTGCCAAGTTTTCAGAGTGTTGATTACCAATGATGGCTGGAAAAGTATAAGTGGTGGTTGGTAAGACTTCTGCCATAAACTTGCCAACATCTTCATCACCCCATCCCAAAGCACCTACAGCAGCACCTGTTACAGCATCGATAATATCTTCATAGACTTTGCCGTCTTTTTGAACTGTAATTCTACACCCTTTACCAGCAATAACGTGAGCTGGTTTTTTGGCAACAATTGATTGGAAAACATATGAAGTATCTGACATTTTTAATTTTTTTTATTAATAATTATATTTATTATTATCTCTATGGTTTTGTTTATGATATCTTTTTTTTTTTTTCAAATTTATTATTTTGATTTTAATTTTCATAAACTTGCTGTTTATATAGGTTTGCAAATGAAGTTTAAGTGGCAATTCTTTCACTACTATGTGTTGTTAACAAGTACTACTCTAGATTGCAATTCAATCGATGCTTTCAATTCACCTTCCTATTTAGGAAGGTCAAATGCTAATTATTATCTAGTAAAAATGCCGTTATACTTTGAAAAATTATCATCTTAGTTTTTGGTAAGGATACGTTAAGCGATCTTTTTTTTTAGTATTTTTCTTGAAGAAATTCTTCGCTTAATGAGATTTTTTTGGCCTATTAGTGCAAACCCTTGTTTGAACTTCCTAATTAGGTAACCCTTGTGGCTGAAAAATGTCAGTAGACATGTTTAGTTTTTAAAGATATGGTGAAAATAAGTCAACCGACTTTTATTCTTGTTATTATACATTGATATATACGAATGTGTTAGTTAAAAAATATAGCCAGCTATATTAAAATATTGGTGTTTATTTCCATTCCCCTTCGGTGATTAATTGTTTTTCTAATTCTGAAATACCTTTGATAAATCTTGATAAAATTTCATCTACATCTTCAGCAGTGATGATAAATGATGGAGCAATAAAAACAAAATCACCTTCTCCGGTTTTGTTTGAAACACAACCTTGCATACCATTAATATTTATTCCAGCTTCAAATAAAACTTCTTGAGCTCTGTGACCAACATCAAGGTTTTTATCAAACCACTGCTTGGTTTCTTTGTTTTTAACAATTTCACAAGTCCAAAAACCACCAATACCTCTAACATCACCAATAATGTTGTGTTTGCCTAAATAAGTATCTTTCAACTTTTGTCCCATCAAATTACCCATTTCAAAAATGTTTTTGGTCAATCCCAAACTCATAATCTTTTCCTGGATCTTTAAAGAAACACCGCAATTGAAACCATGAGATGAGTAGGTGTGGGATCCTATAACCATACCTGAACCAGAATCGTAAGCTGCTTTGACTTTAGGACCAACTAAAACCCCTGCAATGGTTACATATCCAGATCCTAATGTTTTACCTACTGTTTGGATGTCTGGGAATTGCCCAGGTTCTAAAAAGTTTTCCCAACAGTTCAATCCACCATTTGGATTTGATCTTCCAGTACCACACATTACTTCATCTAAGTGGAACAAAATGTCATACTTGTCACACAATCTTCTTAAACCAGGTAAGTAACCCTTTGGTGGTGGAACTGTACCCAAAGAAGATCCAGGCAATGTTTCAACAGTCAAAGAAACTATGGTTTCGGGGTCACTTTCGATAATCACCTTTTCGGCAGCATCAATCAACTCTTGGGTGTACTCCTCTTCAGATTGGCCATCTTTTTGATGTCTGTATGGATAACAAACAGGCATCTTTGGGGTCATCTTTGGATCTAATAAAATGTCAGCAAATTCATCAGCTCTGGCATTTTCAGAAATAGATAAAGTTGCAATAGAGAACCCATGGTAAGAAGAATCTCTTGAAATAAATTTATTTCTTTTTGTTTGACCTCTTTCTTTCCAGTATTGTTTCATAATTTTCAAAGCATTCTCATTGGCTTCAGAACCAGAACAACACCATAAGGCAGAAGCAAAAGCACCTTCTGGAGAATGATCAATGTAAAACTTAGCTAATTGCTCAGAGTTGTCATTTCCAATAATTGCAGGAAAAGTGTACGTGTGAGTTGGTAAAACATCAACCATAAATTGAGGAATGTCTTTGTCAGCCCAACCTAAAGCACCTACAGCAGCACCAGTAACAGCATCAATAATGTCGTCATAGATTTTTCCATTTTTCTTAACAACTATTTTAATACCTTCACCTTTTAAGACTTGTGGAAGTTTTTTGTCAACAACCGATTGAAAGACGTAAGATTGTGAATTGTCAGCTTTTGAAGAAATAGTCATTTTTTTTATTGTTATTATATGTGTTTAATACAGTAATGTATTTAGGGTGGTTATTTATAAAGCTTTTTGTTGCTGATAATAACTTTTATAAGTAAATCTTGTACATTTGAATCTTTTCAAACTCTTCTTATATACAACTCCAAACCCCCTATGGATCTTACTTTTTGTTTTATGTTATCAGGTAGAATAAAGTAAACAAATAGTAGATCTTAAACTATAATAATCTACTGTTATCATGCCTTAAGAGTTTCTAATTAAGGAAAATTTAGCCGCAACCCTATCTTTTATGAGTAGTCAAGTGGAATTTATAGTAGAGCTTAATTAAAGTTATAATCGCTGTCGGAAAATACTTTTGCTTCATCTTTCAGTCAATGTTTTTGAGTTTCCTATTTTGTCAATAATGTACGGCTGAGGAGTCGTTTATACTTGACAAAAATTATGGTCCTTTTTTTTTTCTTTGTAGGAAGCAAATCTAAGTAACGAGGTGCCTTATCTTAATAAACATTCGATTATCTACAGATAACAGAATAATCAGGAGATTTCTAATCTTCAAAATTTAAAAAAAATAAATAAACACTTTTGATAAAGTATGTTCAATAAGGTTTGATAAAATATTCTACATTGAAAAATACATATATATGTATATAAACTCTATAAACTGGCAAAAATAAACATTATTGAACACTTTGGTATTTCTTCAAGTGATTTAATAAATTACTTGGGGCGTCCATCATTGGCAATACAACTTCTATGAGTCTCAATCTATCAGGTGTTGAAAATTCATCGTCAGATAGCATGCTTTTAAACTGACCCACTGTTGATACCTTGAAATTTTCAGAATTAAAATCGTCATCGTCATCAGTACTTCCTTTGACTCTTCCACCAAACATGTTAAGAATCATGTTCAAGTTCCATGGTTGGACATTGTTATAAGTAGGCTCTTTTGCGGTAGAATGATGAACAATTCTTTCAAGTGTATACCCATTATTGTTCATTACAAATATGTAAGGCTTATAATTATGCTTCAACATCGTAGAAACCTCTTGAACAGTGAATTGAAAGGACCCATCACCCACAAACACTATGCATCTTTTGTGAATGATCTTGTCGCTTCTGTTTTGTATATCTTCTTGAGCTGTCAACACTCCCAATGCAGAACCTAAAGAATAACCAGATGCACCCCAAAGAACTTGTGAGATTCCCACACACTTTCCTGGAAACTTGGTTTGCATGACACCAAAAGATGAAGTTCCAGTTTCTGCTATCACAGTATCCCCAGGTCTCAGCCATTTGGATATTTCCTCCCATATCCATGATTGCCTCAATGGCTCATCATTGTTTAAAAACGCTTGTGAAGTTATTGGAACAGGAATCGAAAGCTCCTTTTTTATTCCTGGGTTTGCATTTTTTCCGTATTTAAAACAACCCTTTTTATCAAGATGATTCAATCTGTTTATCAATTTGTTTAAAACAGACTTCATCTTCAATTCAGGGTACTTTGCAGATTTAACCCTGATGTAATTGATGCTGAATTCTATGAGATTCTTTGATTTGAAATAGAAATGAAATGTTGATGTGGCAAAATCATTCAATATTGATCCTATACAGATGACCAAATCTGAATTATCAACGTACTCCTTAACTTCAGGAGAAGACATAGTACCTATGTAAATCCCACCAAAGGTGGGTAGTTGTTCATCAATAGCGCCTTTTCCCATTGGAGTAACAAAAACCGGAAAATTTGTGAGTTTAATTAGTTCATTGGTTTCTTTCATTATATTATGTCTGTAACAGCATCCATCAACAACGATAATCGGTTGTTTAGAAGAGTTCAGACTATTTACTATACTATCAACAATATTCAATTCCTTTTCAAGATCCGGTTCTGTTTGTGGTGCAGACAGAATTAAAGGTACATCTAAAGTGCTGCTGGGAACTAGAGCATTTACCATAGTAACAGGAATACTTAAATAACAAGGTTTCTGCGAAAGAATACAATTGACTATGCATTTATCAATCTCAAAAGTTGCCATGTCCGTGTCTTGAATCATAACATTGTAGTGACTTAGTTCAGCTGACATTCTTTGGAAAACTTTAAAATCACCATTACCAAGTGTATGGTGAACCAAAAGTTTTTCTTGTTGTGTTGATAACGCAGGAGATCCAACAATGTGTAAAACTCCAACATGTTCCGCAAATGAACCTGCTATACCATTTAATGAAGAAAGTTCACCAACCCCAAATGTGGTACAAATAACACCAATTCCCTTCATTCTTGAGTACCCGTCAGCAGCATAAGATGCATTTAGTTCAGAAGTATTACCACACCATTGAATATCATCGACTTGACTAATTTTTTCCAATAAATGGGTATTGAAATCCCCAGGCAAGCCAAATACTGTGTGTACCCCTACTTGAACCAATCTGGCCCAAATATACTCACCGATAGTGATCTCATTTGTCAAATTTGGTGTGGTGGATTTGCTTATTATATCTACATTTGTGTGTTTTGTATCATCAGTTGATTTAAATAAATAGTTATAGAAATTTTCTGAAGCGTCTGTGTTGTATGAATTTTGCTTGCTTAATCTTATTCTTTGCTTTTCATTCTCTATAAAAAAAATTGATTCAGGGCTTAGTTTTCTTTTTTCAGAAAAAGTATCAATGGAATTGCTCATGTCTGGTGAAGAGAACGATCCGTTTTGTTTATTCTTGGAATCAACTTCGTCTAAATCAATACCATTTTGTTCGAAATTCATTACCATGATTGTAACAAAATACCTTTTATTTAAAAGGCAAATAATTCAACTTTGTTATTTAAAAATAACGTTACGAGAATATCTAGGTTATCAAATATTATTGAATACAAAAATAAGTGAATAATTATGCTTTGTTTGTTTTTATTATAGACTATAGTAAACGATAGGAACCAGCCCTTTTTTTTTTTTTTCTCAAAAGGGGTCTTTCAATAATCCTTTTTTTTGAATACACAGCTTTTAAGGTCTGATTCAAAATTCATAAATTATTGACAACTCTGGTATTTAAAACATCTTTGAATTGATTATTTTTAAAAACCAAAAAATTTGAATATGTATTTCTACATTTATTCTAAAAATTAATGACAATGTCACAGTCCGGCTAAATTCACCCTAAGTAATTTTTCCTAGTATTTTTTTTTTCCTGTTGAGGAAAATCATCGTAAAATTATTCATAAAATATTTTTTTTAATCAATTTGTTATATCCGATCATTTATCACATGATGTGACTTCTGTTCATCTTGGAACTGCAAATGATACATCAACTTATATCCGACCACTAAATGGAAGCTAAATAGATATGCTTTAATATAAATAAAAAAAAAAAGTAAAAAGAATATATAAATAAGTATTGACTAGAGTCAACTATAAACAAGAAAGGCTAGATAAATATAAAGCTAAAATTGGAATTCAAATGAACCTTGGGAATGAGGCAATAACTTTTGTTTGACAATCATTTTTTCGTCATTGGACAAATACCCAAACTCTTTTTCATCATCAAAATCCAATAACTTCAACTTTTGAATCAAGGGATTATTATAGTTCAGTCTTATTTTGTCAAAGTATGATGAGCACAAACATTGTAAAGCATTGAATCTCTCAAATGGATCGTATTTCAACGTGTTACTCAACAATTCAATGCACAAGTAGTCTTTTTCGTGGTTAAATACTTGTTGCAATGGAATAGGCTGGATATACGTGAAAGCATGTTCTTTATAGTTGGGGTTCATAGCCAAAATTTCCTGAACATTTGGTGTACCCAATATTTTGATTATTTCTACTAATTGATTTATTCCATTAGTACCGCAGAATAAAGGCTTACCTAATATAAGCTCACCCATAACACATCCTGCTGACCATATGTCTATTTGTGTTGTGTACTGCACAGATCCAAATATAAGTTCTGGTGCTCTATAGTATCTTGAACAGATGTATGACACATTGTTATCGTTAGGTATCAAAATCTTGGCAGATCCCAAATCACATATTTTCAATTCCAAAGTTTCGGGATTTATCAAAATGTTTTGAGGCTTTATATCTCTGTGACAAATACCCCAACTTCCGTGCATATAGTTCAATCCCTTGAAAAGTTGATACATGTATATCTGTGCTTCATCATGTGGCATCGTTTGTCTTTCCTTCATATGAGCATAGTGTCTTATTCTTTGATATAAAGATTGAGGCATGTACTCCAAAACCAAATTCAAATACAATTCTTTTTTGGATTGGTCTTCTTGGTAGAAGTAGTATTTCAAGTCAATTACATTGTTGTGTTCTAATCTTTGCATTATTTTCAATTCTCTATTTTTAAATCTTCTATCTTGTAAAACTTTTTTTAGTGCTACTTTCTCTTTAGTTTCTTCTATAGTTGTAACAAATACAACTCCAAATGAACCATGACCCACAACATCTGTGTTAGGATATGATATGGTTATTGGCGTAGGTGTACGTTCTGTTGAGTGTCCTGGAAATACTGTTTTGATTGTTAGTTTGGCAAATTTCTTTGGCACATTAGTATCATAGTTGTTAGTAATTTGAGCGTTGATTGTATCACTACTCAAATCATTGCTATCATTTTGATTACTTTTATTGAAATGTTCTGAACTTACACCTGTTTGCTGATGTCGTAGATTGTCTATGTTTGGATTTGATAAATTAGTATTCATAATTTTTGCCTAACTATTTGTTTTTGTTTTTTTTTTTTTTGAAAATCCTTTATTGTTACAGATCTATAATTAATTTTATTAATAAATACCTCTTGATGTCTTACTATATTGCACTATTGGATTTTCAAATAAATCTTTAATATCACTATTTAGTTTTCTGTTTCTCTAAATGATGGTGCGGAAGATTCCAGATTATATTGCTATAGTAAAAAAAAAAAAAAAGGCCTATTTTTTTGTTTCTATAAGTTTGATCAAATATACTGTAATATGATTATTTGAGTTCTAGGGTATAACTTTAACTCTATAAACAATAATATTCTAATAATCAATCAAGTATAAATACCAAATGTTTATCTTATACAAAAAAAAAAAATTAAAAAATTTTTTTAATTTAAATTCAAATCAAAAGATTAATTGGTTGATCCTTATAATAGTTTGTTAATGTGTTAATTTAGCAAAAAAATGACGGATAAGTTCCTGTTTCTTGATTTCCCCATTTAAATTCAAAATTACTATAGTGGAACTCTGGCCTAATTTTTTTTTTACTAAGTAAAACATCTCTCAAAAAAAAAAAATACACCAACATCAGAAGCGTTGAGTTGGTATATTTTTGGTTTCGCTTAGAGTAGAGAATCAAGTGATTTTTTTTTTTTTTCCTAGCCATACAAAACTTATATTAAAATGCGATTATTTCATACACCGAAAACAGCATAAAAAATGATGGTGTTCTATTTCCGAAAAAACTCACTGTAGCTGTTTTTCGGATTTCTTATCTTCATTTTTTTTTAAGTATTATATCTTATCAATCATTTGAGTGGTAACAGTAATAGGTGAATTCAATAATATCTACAGTTAAAAGTTAATCAAAATAATAAGAGTAATGATTTGAGTACTTGTTAGTAAATTAATACACCTTATGGAAAAAAAAATATAAAATTCAGATAAAAACCTGAAAATTATCTTAATTTTTTTTTTTTTTTTCATGGTGTATACAAAGATGTGGTTCGATTTGTAACCACATTATCTCCGTTATAATCTCTCATATGTTTTTTGTGTTTGTTTACATACCTTCTTGTTTGTTTAGTCCAGGAACATCATTATTGCTTGCAGGTGTGTCATTTATGTTCTCGTTAGTTAATGTAGCTTGTTTGGTCTGAGACAGTATGACATTTCTGTTGTTGTAATTAGTTGTATCATTTAAAATAAGTGTAACTCTCTCATTTGCATTTGAAAGGTTGGCTATTGGTGATACGAGATCTTCTTTATTTATAAGCTTTTCATCTTTTTCAGTGAAGACTTCTTCAGTTTCTTTATTCAATGACATTGTTACAAGAGCTATATTTTCTAATTTAGCAGGGGTTTGGAGTACCTTAAGTTCTCTTTCTACCTTTATAAACAACTGATTCAAATCTTTTTCAAATTCTACTTGTTTGTTGATGGCTGGTTTATCAATCAATCCCAAACCGATGTCAGTATATTGTGACAATGCTGACGCGTTAAAAAGTAATTCTTTTTTTATGATTTCTAAATCCGAATTCTTGAATATTTTTTTATTCCCCTTCAATTGGAATTTTTTCTCTCTGGCAGTAACTTCAGATAAGAATAGTTTATCGAGTATCTTTTTGGTGAATACAGTCATTAAGCTGAAGTAATGAGAATACTATTTGAACAAGATATTCCACAAGTTAAAAAGCAATATTATGCTCTTCTGTATGGTAATTAGTCTATATGTGTTACGAATGATTATTTAAAGGACATAATGGCCTGATTTGGTTTTAGTGTATTTTTATATTAAATTACTATGGATAGTTTGTCAGGTCATCATATTTCCACTTTTCCAACTACACTAATATTAGTTCTCTTTTTTTTTTTCTTCCTTATATTATAAGTGGAAATATCATATCCGCTCTGTAATGCCAATTGCCAAGCCAGATACCCAATAAATCCCTATAAAAAAAACCCCCCTTAATTAAAGTTATATCTTTAGCAATTTTTGGGCTTAAAGCATAAGTACTATATATTAAATCCCTTTAAAATTTACTTGTTTTTTTATCAGGGGTTGGTACGTTCACGATATATCGTAAAAATTTCAATAGGGATATCTTCCTTTTTTTTTTTAAACCTCCTATTTTTTTTTTTTCTGCTGCTAAAGATAAGAGTGGTCTTGCCAGAAAAAAAGTGAAAGGATATATCAGCCGCATGTCTTGAAAATAAGGATGGCTGATGGTCACGTGCTAATATATTTCTACAAACCAAGGGGTTTTGGAAACTTGTACAAGACGCGGATTACAGTCTTCCTGGATTGTCCAGCAGGCTTTTTTTCATACACCAAACAATTGAAGCAAGAAGGTGAGGTTATCTTTGAATTTATTTGCACATGAATAAACTCAATTTTAAACATAATCAAAAGAATATTACAGATTTTTATACAGCAAAGGATGAGAATTCAGTGGTTTTTAAAACTCATAAGACAGAATATGTTAGTTTGTTAACAGATGATGAAGCAATCGAATCAGAGGATGACGTTGTTATACTAAAAGAAAATGTTAAATTATCAGTAGAAGATGATGAAAATACTCAACCTAGTTTGAAAAAACACATTCTCAAAGTCAAAGAAGACGAAAACGTAAAGATATATGATGAAGCCTTATATGAAGAAAAAAAGGCTCTGCTGCTGAAAGATTTACAACAGAAGGCAGCCAGTTTTAAACCCTCCTTTGAAGAAGAAATAGAATACAAAAGCAATTCTAAACACGTTCCTGAATATAGAATTCATAAATTTCCAGACAGTGAAGACAAAGTGACCATAGACTATTTTCCGAAAAACTCACAAACCATCTACCATTTCATTTCTCATTTACACTCTGATCATCATGTTGGGTTTTCTAAAAAATGGCTAACAGAAAATCCACACGCTGTTCTTGTACTTGGTGAGGAAAATTACCTGCCGTTTTTCTACAAATTCAATATATCCAATTTCAAATCAAAAGTCAAAGCTTTGGAAGAAGATTACGAACTTATGGCGAGCAGGATCTTGGTTGTGCGGAAAAATGAACCATTGAAGCTATATTTTAACAAAAGTAATAGTCACATTGTAATAACAACATTGAATGCAAATCATTGTATTGGAGCCTGCTTGTTATTGATAAAGTATTATAATGAAGCAGGAGAATTAAAAGAAACCATTTTGCATACAGGTGATTTTAGATATAACTCCAAAATGATGTTACCTAGACTGAAGGATGTTTATTTTGACAAGATTTATTTGGATACTACATACAAATCACCGGTATGGAATTTTACTCCTAAAGTCGAACTACTAAATAAAGTTTCCCTGTTTTTACAACAAAAATTAAAACCTGCAATTGTAGAGAACTGGTTTTATAAAGGCAACCGTATTCAAAGAACATTAGACACATTTGTTAAAAATATTACATTTGACAAAAAATCTTTAAAAACGTTAATTATTTTGGGTTCATATACTATTGGAAAGGAATTTCTGGCCTCTGGGCTTAGTCAGAAAATGAATGATTGCCCTATAATAGTAGATAAAGAAGGTTTTAGGTCCGTTTATAATCTTCCTACTAATGGTAATTTTGTAAAAAGCACAGATATTACTAAAGATTTAATAGACAATTTTAAAAATAACGATACTGTTTTGTATTTAGGTTCGATAGGTAATCCAAAAGAAATCAAACAAAAATTAAAATTATTCAATGTGGAGAAAATTTTTGGAAAAATGATAACAATATGCATATCCTTGTCAGGCTGGAATTTTTACAAGTGGAAAAACTTTTTTCAAGATATGGAAAAGGTGGAAGAGTTACCTGTTGTTAATTCGAGTAACTGTCATCGCATTTTGGAAGAGTTTAACGATAATAGTTTCATCAAAAGAAAATACGACTTAGAGGAAATCTTTAATAGTGATTTGATTTTTGATGATGGATTCAAATTAGACATGGAAAACCTTCCGAAGTGGATTATCACTCAAGATAAATTAAACAGAATAGTATATTGGAAACTGAGTTACAGTGACCACTCTTCTTATAAAGAGTTATCAGAATGCTGTACGGAGTTGAACTACGGTAAGATAATACCGACTGTAAACACGCATAGTATGGACCTACTTGAATACCATATGCGTTTATGGAGACTATGTAAAAAAAGCGATTAATTCTATATAGTACCACATTTTGATAAACTCACAGTTTACATATAAACATTTATAAGGTTTTTGATTAATTTTAAAAAAATATTACTTTGATTTACTTTACACATTAATCAATCAATTTATATTGTAAACATATTAATTTATAATAAAATAGTCACATGACTTTGTGTAAACAAATATTATTAGTGTGTGGCTAAAATGAACGTCAACTTTTATCGGAAAAAAAAAAAAGTACAATTATGATAACGACAATCTATTAAGAACATTTTTTTTGAAGGGTTCTCATTGATGTTGAAGAACTTACCTTATTGCACTAATATTGTCACAGCATTATATGTTTAACTAAAACACAACCCTAAAAATTCATTAAAAGAATAGTACCAAAAAAAATGACCAATAATCCATACATTAACACCTTTTATCACTGCAAAAAAATTATACCCGGAAAAACTATTTCAAAAGATAATGGAGAATTAGGTAGTTTCGACTCTACAGGTGCCCAAACATGCCAAACTTTTGATGTCAAAACATGTATTAAAGATCAGTTAAAATCTTTGAATATGGATTTTTTAAAAAATCAATTGGAAGAGTTCAAAAATAAAGTCGAAGCATTGATATATGATAAAAACACTATATGCTTAAAGCCACATAGTTCTTACTGTTTTGATAGAAAATTATTTAATAACGAGGAAGCTATAGCACGATTGTCAAATTTGAGTGATCCTTTTTTAAAATGTTTAAAATTCTTAAAGCAATTTGAAAAATCAGAATTAATGAATATTGGTAAAAATGATGATACAGATATGCAGTTTAATCAATCTATTGAAAAAAAACCAAGCAAAGTTGAAGTTCCTATAAACAGTGTTTCTTTCTCTCAGTGTCTTTGCAAATATTTAGAAATATCAGTATTAGTTATTATAATCTCTTTAAAATCATTAAGTAATAAAGAAAACCCAACTTTGTATGATTTGATGTACTCAATGTCCTTGAATCCAACTGATGCTGTTAAATCAGCCGCATTAACAAAACCTTCTATTAAAGATGAATCATTAATGCTCAAAACGCTTGGTCCAGAAATAAAAAGTGAAGATATTCTTGACACTCTAAATCAAAGCTTTACCCAGCTAAGTGTTAAAAATACCGGGGAAGTAGATCTTCCTAACTGTACAATAAAAAGTAATGTTAAAGAGGATTTTTTAAGCCAAGATCGAGTTCCTGTTTGGATAACTGACAACATGCATGAATTATTCTTTGTATATAAATCTTTAGGATTAAAGTCTCAAGACACAAATCTTAAGTTGAAGACTGAAACAGTTCAAAATTTTTTAGAAAGTAGACAACCTAAAGCAAATGAACATAAAAGGAGGAAATTGTCAAACCATCATAGAAGCATAAAAGTGTCTAACAGAGAAACTTACAAAGTACATAAAAAAACACGTTATTTGCAGAAAAACATCTGCACAGATCCATATAATGCCGTTGTTGAGAGTATTTTTGATTCATTATTACATCAGTAAATTACTTTATATACATATATATTAGATAACGATTTCACATTTCAACTTATCACCAGTTTCAATTTTTAAAAAACATAAAGGAAGTTGATTCAATTTTTCATTATTCATGGCTTCATCTTTGGAATTGTATAAATGTATACTTTTGGATATACTTAGTTTTGATAAGTCGTATTTTCCTGAATTTTCCAATTGTTTATAAGTGTTTGAGTCTTTGAAAAAGTGGTAAATTTTTGCCTTCAAATGATACAAATTACAACCATAGTCTGCAGAATACTTACTTGATTCAAAATCTTCAGGTGTGAATTCAAAAGAAAACTTTAATGGTCTATCTACAATTGGTTGATATTTGTCATTACCATTGATAATGGCACAGAAAACAGACACATGTGAGACATGAACAGGTTTTTTGAAAAAGTTTTGCATACTTTCAAATTGTTCAACACCATCTTCAATTTCTTTGGCAAAGTACTTAGGATCAACCAGTAATTCATGATCCAACAAGTCTTCCAAGTTCTTAACCTTTTTCAACTGTGTGTATGTCGATTTTGATAAGAAAAACATATCTATGGTGATAAAAAGCTCATTTATGATAGACATGCTCCCTAACAATAATAATGCCAAAGTGATTCTAGTAGAAATTTTATCATAAAGGTAATTTTTGAGAAATGGGACATAATAAGTCAAATAGTCTATAGCTTTGTATTCAAAGGAGTATAACCCAGGTATATTAGCAACACTCATAATTCTTAAGTTGTGGTTTAGGTTTTTGATAATTTCAATTTTATTGGCCAATTGAAAAAAAGTTTGTTAGTGTTTTCTTCTGTAGTTCAAACAAGATTAACCAAAAATTATTCACTCAGATTAAATCTTTCAAATGGAATTAGATGATGAATGCATTTTTTTTGTTCATGCTCTTAATACCCAGGCTCTATCAGATTCGGGTGTTTAGGTGAACAAAAAAAAAAAATGAAGATGGGAGCGCAAGGGGGTAACAAAGAAAAGTTAGAGGTCACATGTTATTTCGGAGATAAAACACAACATTTATATATTTATAAACGAGATTCACGTGATAGATATGTCGGATATAAGGGCTCTTTCTAATTGTTGATTTTGATGTGTAGATAGTAATCGTTTACCATCAGAGGAAATGTCGGATTTCTTTCAACAGGAGCTCATAATGTAGTTAAAAAGCTAGATCAGCTGCATTAGATAAGCAAAAAAAAAAAAAAGACAACTGGCAACATTTTTACTTAATTCTCAATGATTATTGCGTAAAACTCCTAGTTTTCAACTCTATCCCTAGATCCATTGCTCCAATTAGCAGCTTCAATCTATGCTTTTTTTTTCAAACCATTAAATCCGAATAGAGGGAGTTTGTTTTTCAGAGTGTTAAACTCTCAACTTATTCAAAACCTGATACTGCGTTATATCAAGGGGTTTCAACCAAAATTATGTCTCCTCCGTTATTTCTGTTTCAGATAAATTCGTGGGTACATCATAAAAACGTTAGAAACGCATGTACAGTATTCTTTTACCGTGCACTGATTTATTTTTAGCTTTCGCGAGCAAACAAAATGAAACATTTTTTTAAGTCCAAGACGCTCTAGAAAGTATTAATTGATAGAGAAAAAAATCAAATATTGAAACATGAAACATTTTTTTTAAATAATTATACGTCAAATTTAAACTAAAACAAAGCATTTTTATCATCCGCTTCTCGCTTTTTGAACTTTGGCTAGGAGGGATACAATGTACATCATATATGTTGACATCTGGGCTATGTATATACCACGTCAAATACATATTGCCAGTGTGATTTTTTCAGGAGAAAAAAGAGTAAAAATGTTTCCTTTAAGCTGCTATAGGCGGAGTTGTATTACTACAAATACAAAATGTTTTAATCATTTATAGCATGAAAGGAGGATTTACACATATTTATGAACAAAATTTAAAGAACAATTCTAGATGCTAAATGACTTCAATAAGTTGTTTAAACAACAAAAATTTAAATTGATTAATAGTTACGTAAGTCTATGTTTTGAATAATTATTTCAGTGTATAGGTGTACAACTATCGATATTTAGTTCATTGTTATATAATGAGGAAGTCGTTGTAGCTAAGAGTCTAATTTATTACCAAAAGAATTGGGAATGCCAAAAACCAAATAAATAAAAAAATTTTGTTCATAAAAAAACATTCAGAAGAAAATGTCTACACAATTTGCTGTAATATTAGTTCTATTCGTTCAATTCATATCTGCTCAACAAAGCATCAGCACTAAATACCTGCACAAAAGAGGAGAAGAAGAGTATTTTTCAAGCATTTTATCAGGAAGTTTAACAAATAACTTGGTAGTTGACACTGCAGTATCGACCGGAACAGCCGATGATGCTAATTATTCATCTACCACAGGTGCCATAGTTAACACTTACGTTTCGTTATTGGCTAGTACCGCAACATCTTCAAGCTATCACAGCAGTGATAGCTCGGAGTCATATTCACAAAGCAGTCTAACGTCATCTACAAAGAATTCAGAAAACAATGAATCGTTCATGACATCAAGCACAATTTCCTCATTAAGCACTTCAAGCTCTGCTTCTTCATCAAGTGCATCATCTCCATCTAGCTCATCATCAACAACTACTGTACAAACAAATTCCAAGAACATTGCAGTCATAAACAACTATCAAAGCACTGGTGCTTTGGTTTCTTTAGGTATTTGGGTAGGTTTATTATTTGTTTAAGTAAAGAAAAACAAACAATAACAACATTATATGAATATCAACAGCTCTGGTTCTATCAAAAATTGTATTTTTATTTATTCAAATTGTAAAGTTGTTTGCAGTCTTTGCTCTACTTTTACAAATTTGGTCATGTGATCAGTCATTTAAATTAACGTTAAAATAGCATTAACATGAACCATTGCTCTCCATTTTAGGAAATTAAAAGCACCAATTTAAGAAAAAGATAAATTGAAAACTTAACTGTGGATTAATAGGACTTTTAAGGTTTAAGATGAATAGCAGGACTGAGTTTATAGTATTATTTTGAAAAAAAAAAAAACTCGAATGGTCCTACAAATTTTCTAATTGCTTGGTAATATACCGTTCACTGAATTATATAAAAAACTAACATTTCAATTATTAGTTTACTTTCAACATTGATATAGTGAAGATTAATACTTCTTTTTTTTTTTTTAAAATAGAACCAAACATTAAATATTACAAAGATTATTAGTACTCTTTTTTAATCTTTTGACCCAAATTAAACAAAAGCAACTCACTTAATATATAATGCTTACAAAATTCTACTTTGCCATATACGCTTTATTATTAATTTCAAGTTGTGATTCAATCACAACAACTTTAAATTCTCACCAAGCTGCAGCTGTAGCTGATTTTCCTTTAGTAGCTGCTTTTATGGAAGACTTTACAAAATATTCTTATGCTGATTACGAAAGTTATGTATCTGCTCAAAGCTCTACAATTCCTTATGATTTGAACAACTATTTCTTAGCTTTTCAACAGCTATCTAATTATGATCAGGTGGAAAGTGCTATGATGAAAACATTTCCGTTTTCTGAATTTGCTGGAGTTGTTACTGCTGTTCCTTGGTACACTGAATTATTAGATATTGCCTCGATGTCAACCTACTATTTTCCAGCTGACTTCCCCAGTGGAACAACAATTACTTATGTTTCAGGTGGATCAGTTACTGCATCTGCTGGACCATCGGTTAGTACTTCTTTAGTTTTAACAACTTCCACTGATACTTTTAGCAGTTCTACCTTTACTGTTTTACCATCTTCTTCAAAAGTAAAGACAAGCTCCAAACAAGCTAAAATTACTAGCTCAACATTTACTGCTTCCGCTACCTCAGCTACTACTGTAAAAAGCAGTTCTTTATCTACCAAATCTAATAACTTGGCCAACGGTTCTATAATATCTTTTTCTCTTTTGGTTGTTTCTTTGGTTTTGGCAATTTGATAAATTAAAAGTTGTATATACATATACTTTATAAGATTTTCTTTTACTTTTTGTTCTTATTTTAAAAATTTTTTTTATATTACTCCTATTTGGTTTCATACTTCTTATTTTAAATATTGCTAGAATTTTCTGCAACATCAGTGAGAAAAGTACTAGGATGATGAGGTTCGATTGTCTTATCAAACTCAAGTGCCCTATCTTTAATGATTGTTGAGTCATTAACGAGTTTTGTTGTCTTATTGCTGTCTATTTCCTTTGCAATCAAGTTTTCAGATCTTTGTTCAACTTGTTTTAGTTCAAGTGTTATATTGCCAGATTTTACAACATTGCTGGATGCTTTTTTTGCAAAAGCTGAATTTTTATGATATACACTCTTTACACTAATTTCACCTTTGCAATCTGTTTCAATAATCTTTGTAAGTGGTATAATTTCCTTTTTTCTTCTCAAAAACCTATCTCCAACAAACTCGCCTTCGACTGTATATTCATTGATATTTGCCCAGGTTTCAAGTTTTTTAATCAAATCCATTGGAGTACTAGACATTTTTCTTTTTCTTTTGGTTATTTTGCTTCCAGTGTTGTTATTTTTTAATTTAATAGCCTTTTTTAAAGGATTTTTTGTTTTTGCAGATGTTATTGGGGTTGTGCAGTGAGCACTAATATCAGTATTATTTTCAATGGTACTGCTAGTGTAGCAATTATTGGACGGGGCATTAATTTCGTTGTTTAACATATTAATAACCCCGTCTGGTATAGAAACTTCTTTACCAATTAGTTCAAACATTGTTTTCTGTTTATCTAACTTGCATTTACTTAGCAATTTTAAAGCTTGAAAAAATTGTAAGTTTTTTAGAATTCCTAACTTTGTTTGATCATCTAAACATAAAAAAAATTCTGTCGATAAACCGTTTATATTATCAACTTTAGTATTGGTATCTATTGCAATTGAATTGTTCTTCTTTTTTTCTTCTGAAGGTTGAATCATCTCTGCTGATTTTTGAAAATCTGAGATTTTTGGAAGTACATTTTTTAAAACACTAGTCATCATATTTTCAATATCATCTTGTTCCATGACTTTTTTGTTGCTGTAAATTATATCAGAGTTTTCATTTTGAGTTAAAATAGGAATCACAATGCTACGTCTTCTTTGCCCGCTATAAATACGTTCTATTGGAGGCTCGTAAAAACTATTTCTTCTTGAAAAGTTGTCTTCTTTTTGTTTTTCAGCATCATATTCCTTAACATCGGAATAAAACTTATTATTTGGTACTACATATGCTCCCAGATCGTTTGAAGAAAACAAATTATGTTGTTTTTGATATAAATAGGAAGGCTCATTATTGTGACCATTTCTTTCATAAAAACTATTTTTTTGCTGTGAAAAATGTTTGCTGTTATTAGGCACTTCTAAATAATCTAATTTTTCTGAAAAAGTTTTAGGTGTCTCTTTAAAGTTGTTAATATCTTCTTGATCAGAATATAAAAACTTTGTTGGATTTTTGACATTTTCAACAAATTTTTTATTTTTAAAAATATTAGTGTCGTTTTGTTTAACACTAAAATTATCATAAATATGAGGTTGTGATGGCTTGCTTCCATAGCTGATCTTTTCATCTTCTATTTCATAAATGTTCTCTTTTAAAGTTTCTAACTTTTTTGACTTTGTATGTTCAATAGGACTAGTCAGGTTTAAATTACAATCTGATACTTGTGATTCCAATATTTGGCTTTCAAATTCATTATAAAAAGTTTCATAGCTATCATTAGAAACAAAAACAGGAGTATAGTCTCGGTTTTTAGAATCCTTAAGCGTCACACCCTTCTTGACCAAAATATCAATCATAGCTTGAAAAGAAAGATCATCAGAAATACTAAACTGAGCTTTTTTCAACACAATTTCATTATTCAAAAAGTCTTTAATGTTATATCTAAATGCAATTATAGGTGGTTTAATGATCATTCTTAGTGTGGTTGAAGAAACAAATGCCTTTCCAGTTTTAGGATGAATTTGATACTTAACTTTAAGGTTCAACTGCATGTCCATTTTGTCTGCTTTGTTGTAAATTTGAAAAATCAAATCGCTTTTATCAATTGTGACTTTCATTTCATAAAAACCATTGGGATTTGTGTTTGATAAATGGTTCCATTTTTTTGTTTTTGTTTTAGGATCGTAAGTTTCAATAGAAACTTTATTGATTTGGAACACTGTTGTGCTATTCATTATGCTTTAACTTTACTTGTGGGTATTCAAAAGCTGATTTGGGTTTAATAATTTAAAGTTTTAAAACACTCTTGAATACGAAGAAAATACTAAAACTGGACCAAAATAACTTTGCTTATTTTCAATACAGTAGGGGTTCATATCTTTAAGGTTGTTTTATCAATTGATTAAGAATTTTTTCAACTTCCTAATTGGGATATATATTTTTTAATAGACAGTTTTTCCGTTTTAGGATAATGTTCCCAAAAAAGATACAATTATAAAAAGCGGCTAAAAAAATGAAAATTTCTGAGGAAATTAGGATCATAGAGCTATAAACCATTGAAAAACAGTAATCACAACAAAAATAAAGAGTTGATTTATAGATATTGCCAAGCAATCCTGAGTATTCAAATATATACAATTTAGCAAGCATTTAAAAGCTAGATCATACAGAGTGGAAAATACGGTATTTGAATAATACAGTTCACTTACATAATGCTTAATCTGATTATAGGATTGTGTAAGCAAATCAAGACATCATTCAGCAGAAATAGATCTGAAAGTGAAAGAATATCTTTGAGTAAACAAGCTTTTATGAACTTTTTTGGATTTATTAGTTCAGTAGTAATTATTAACTTGATTACATAAAGTAATGATTATTTTGAAACAATTTGAAATATGCAATAGTGATAAGACAGGTTAATTGGATCGTTCATGTACCAAATGTCGACTTGCTCAACTTTTGGTATGGAATTTGCAACGAACTGCACACAGAAGAAGGAGAGACACTCCCAAAAGTGTCTAAGCGTGCACACGTTAACGAGGGAATGTCCTAATGTTGGTAAATAAAAACAAGAAATCCAGCATTATTCTTCAGCTTATTTTTATTAAAAAAGCCATACTCCTGGGGCTTAAATCCACTCCCTCACAGATATTGAAAAATATGTTTATCTCCGATTTTGAAACTCATGACTTTACACATTATTATGGAATCCAGTACAAATTTTGGCACAAACATCATATATATCTCAATTTTTCACTAAAAACATCATCAAACCCTCTAAAAAGCCACATATTTGCTCAAACGTCTCCATACGTAGATAATAAAAATGGCCTCTCTAATTTATACATTACGTTTTTTTTTTAATACTGAAAAAAATGCACTTTTTTCACAGTGCCTTTAGCTTACAGAATTGACATAAATCAACATTTCTTCAGCTGATTGTTCCATATGCAGAGAACAAATTCGGTAATAACAACAAAAAAAAACAACTATTATAAATCACCTAAACAAACTATCTATATACACTTGTGTTGTACTCAGTAAACATCTTGAACTGTTTCAACGAATACATAATCATCCAAGTACCTTGCTATATCTATCCTTATTATATCCGACAAGCTTCTGTTGTTTTTTTTTTGAACACCGTAGCATTAGGTAACAAGCCCCCAGCTGAGCGAGAAAAAAAAGAACCTACTAGAAAAGTATCCTTTCAATTACAAAAATTTCAGTGAGCTTTTCCCCTTGCTGGCTTCACCACTCTATAAATAACTAGTATTTTTTTAATACCATACTAACCAATTGATAGGATATTACCTAAAGAAAGACTCAAGAATATAGGCGAATATACGATTTTTTTCTTCGGTGGTATAGTATAAACCTGGGCAAATGGAAAGTCATAACAATAATTTAACATCAACTGACATAAATCAGTTGAAGAAGAAGATTCTTAACAGATCAGCTTCTTTTAAAAAAAAAACGTCAAGCGAACAAACAGAGCAATTCAAATATAAAAATGAAGAGTCAGAAGACAGGAATCGTTCTAATAGTTACAACAGCGAAGATAGCGTGAATAATTTACAATCAGATGGTGTAAGAAACAACAATGGCGGTCAGAAATTGGAGGAGTCCGCCTCATCCAACAATATCAATATGAATCTTCAAGCCAGAGTACTAGCCTTTCATGAACAAAGACAAAACTTAATGAGATCATCAAGTATAAAGAACCCAAATGATAATATGAAAAACGGAAGCAACAATAACAGCAGCGAAGATTTCCTTCAATACAGTAATCTTAATAAAGGTGTAAACAAGGAAAAAGAACTTAGAAGTGGGGTACATATGGATAATTTCATACCAGAAAAAAGATTATCAATTAATAATTCGTCTCCTGGTACTCCTTCTATAGATGTTGTAAATAAGCCCCTTCCTCCCTTGCCTACTGATAAGAAAAGAATAAGTAGCAACCCCAACGAAAATGCTGATCAACAAAGCACAAACAACATATCAATTGCCAATAAAACAGCTAACCATAATATTAAACTTATAGAAAAGAAGATGCAAAAAATGAGTCTCTTGCAAAACCGAAACAAAAACTTGTCAAGCTTGTTACAAAAAAAGAAAGTATTTGATGAAGAAACTTCTAGTGTTAGCTCCATAGTAACAACTGATTCTGAACCAGACTTTGAAATGGAATCTTTTAACAGAAAAGGAACACTGCCCTTTTCCACTGATAATTCCCTTGGCAGCCTGGACAACGGCAAAAAGCCATCAACTTCTCCTACACAAACAAGACATTTTGCCAATAAACCCACAAGTCCTTTCAGATCAACTTCATTTGGCATGGCCAAAGAAGCTTCCGAAAGAGAAATGAATCCAAAAAGAAAGGCACCACCGGTACCTTCAAACTTTCAATTTCCATCATCTGCCCAATCAAATCCTCAACAGCAAAGCTTAACACCAATGCCTAACAGATCACAGCAAAAGATTAAAATGGGATTGAGCGCCAGAAGAGGTTTGAAATTGGATATATCTAAGATGCACAAAACAAATCTTTCTACATCATCAACTGCATCAAACGGAAATAACCCAGGTGAGTTCAATCTCAAACTCCCCGGTCATGCAGTTAAACCCTCTGTTGATACAAACCATAGTACAGATTCAATATCATCAACCGAAAGCGGGGCACCATTTTTGAAAAACAATGCAAATTCATCTCAAGTGTCGGCAAAAAGAACTAATAATAATAACAACAACTTGCGAAGTTCATTAAGTACATTTGGTACTGATTCTTTTAGTACTAATAATCCAAATAACAGCTTGGGCTCTCTTTCGGGTGTAGGAACTATATTTGCAAATTTTTCCAAGTATTTAAACATTAAAAATGGGTCTTTGAACTTTGCTGGTAAGCTGTCTTTGTCATCTGAAGGTATAAACTTTTCAAATGGGTCTTCATTTTCGATTACTTTAGGCGAATTGGAATATATTGGTGAATTGGGTAGAGGGAACTATGGAAATGTCTCAAAAGTATTGCATAAACCGACTCAAATCATTATGGCTATGAAAGAAGTCAGACTAGAATTAGATGAAAGCAAGTTCCGTCAGATTTTAATGGAATTGGATGTTTTGCATAAATGTAGCAGTGCCTACATTGTTGACTTCTATGGTGCTTTCTTTGTTGAAGGTGCTGTTTACATGTGTATGGAATGTATGGATGGTGGGTCATTGGATAAGTTATACTCAGGAAAAGGTGCCTGTGATGAAAACGGTAATCCTTTAGGTGTTCCTGAACCTGTTCTAGCTAAGATCGCCATAGCGGTAATTTCTGGATTGAAAGTATTAAAAGATGATCATAACATTATTCACAGAGATGTTAAGCCTACTAATATTTTATGCTCTGCCAAAGAAGGAACTATTAAGCTTTGTGATTTTGGTGTCTCCGGTAATTTGGTTGCATCTCTAGCCAAAACAAACATAGGTTGTCAATCTTACATGGCTCCGGAAAGAATTAAATCTTTTAATCCAGATGCTGCCACCTATACTGTTCATAGTGATGTTTGGTCTTTGGGTTTGACATTATTAGAAGTTGCTTTGGGTACATACCCATATCCTCCAGAAACTTTTGGCAACATATTTTCTCAATTGAGTGCCATTGTTGATGGTAAACCTCCTTCTTTGCCTAAAGATAGATTTTCTCCATTGGCTCAAGATTTCATTAATTGTTGTTTAGAAAAAAAACCAGAGAAGAGACCAGTTTATAAAGAACTTTTGGAGCACCCATGGCTACAAAAGTATGCGAATGAAGATGTTGATATGTCTGGATTCTTCACAGAGAGATTAGAAAAGATTCACGAATATGAATTAAAACATACCGTACATGAAGGCGATAAAGCCGATGCTAATGGTGAATCCAATAGTTTTATCAACACTTCAATGAGCAGCGAGTCCAATAGTATTCCACCTTTACACAGAGGAGGGCTGATGAGCAATTGATTATATATTCTCACTTATTAAAATACTACCTTCATGAAACTATGTCTAGAATAAACTCTTGCTATTGAGAAGGAATAACGTCGGGATTGACTTTTGTTATTGCTTAATAATCTCGTGTAGCGTCCTTTTCATTAGCGTCTTTTTTTCTTGGCCCTTATTATTACTTTTTTTTTTTTCAAAGTTCCATACGTGTGATGAGTTTTCGAATACCAAATTTTGGACTCTTGAAAAGTACTTATTTAAACAGCACAACAAGACCGAAAAACTTAGGCCTATAACTAAAGAATATATATAATTTAAGGGAGTTAAACGTTTTAATTTATGGACAATATTGGTACTAAAACAAAGAAAATTAGATCTTTCAAGCACAAAAAAGCGGATACAAAAGATTCTGAGGTAACAGTATTGAAATTTTCAACAAAACAGTTCAAAGAACACAGGTCTATTGGGCATGCAATAAGAGATAAAATTGCTAATGTTAGTGATTATTTATCGCCGATATTTAAATTGATATTTCCCAACTTTATAGCCGTTCATTATGCATACATCATATTTACCACTTTACTATGCTCTCTTATGATGTTACCTATAACTAAAAGCTCAGATGGTCAGTTTATTGATATTCTGCTTCTTGCAGCAGCTTCAACGTCACAAGGAGGGCTAAACACAGTGAATTTAAACACACTGTCAAAATGGCAACAAGGATGTTTGTACATGTTTTGTTTTTTAACAACGCCTATTTTCATCCATTCTGTACTAGCCTTTGTAAGATTATATTGGTTTGAAAGATACTTTGATGGTATACGAGATTGGTCAAAAAGAAACTTCAAAACCAGAAGAACTAGAACGCTTGTACAAAGAAATATGTTATCAGGCAACACACAAACAGCAACAATGTTTGGAAAGAGACCTTCACTGTCCAAAATAATAAGTGGAAAAAGATCTGATAGACTAATGAGTAATTACATTTCACCGGATACAAGAACCAAAAGCAGAGCCTCGTTGAATTCATACGGAAGAAATCATACCAACAGAAATTATAGAGGAACAAGAACACATACAGGTTCTGTTATTGATTTTGCTAAACCACCAAAAAAAACTGAAGTCACATTTGGTGGGGCAGACATAGATATTCAAAAAAGACAACAAAAACAAAACGGTGCTATAAGTATGTCTGGAGTTAAACCTAACTTTGAAATAGATACTGGTAGTAAAAGTAGCAAAAAAATTGAATCCTTAAATGCAGATCCATTAAGTAGTTCAGAAGAATCAGGCAAACCTTTTAACAAATCCAATAAGAAAGCAGGTGAAGATTTTCAAAGTAGATTGTTTAGAGGTGAAGCTATTTATAGAGATGAGGATGATGCTATATTAGAAGAAAATGATAAGGTTGACGATAAAATAAGGAAATATCAAGATAATTTGGCTGTTGATGATGGTGCAGACGAATTACCAATCGATAGGGATGATGAAATGGATGAAGGGCCACCAATTGACGAAGATCTTGATTATTTTAATCATCACCATCAACATTTTGATACCAATAGTGGTCGCAAAATTGATGGAGAAATCAGTTCGAATTCTAAGAAAACTGTAAGTGACGATGAAAATGACAAATCCGATGACCCCCAACTTCATTTCGATATACCAAACAAGCAACAAAAATCTCCTACCAAAAGCACCTTTGGAAACAGACCAACCTCAAGCAGAAGAATGAGTTTGTATAAAGTTGTATCAGCTGGTGGAGCTGATCTTAAAAACAAACTTCAAAAACTCAAAAACAAGGGTTCTTTTAATAACGATTACGAATTAGCAAACATGCAAAATACTGAAGATGAGCAAGACGTCGATGACTTGATTAACATGGATAATTTAAATCCCGAAGAATTAGAAGAACTAATACATGACCCAAAGTTTCAAGAACAAATTTATAAATCATGGAAAAGAAACAATAATTTGAACAACCCATCTGGAGGTAGACCCCACTTCAAAGGCTTTGGTAGAGCTCAGACAGTTTTGTCTTTACCTAGAATGAATACAGCTAATTCTAACAGCAACAAAAGAAAATTTTCTGTTACACCAAGAAGTAACACTAAGAGTAATGTATCGGATTTAAATCATAGAGGCTCTTCAAACTCCAAAAATTCTGATCAAAGTCAAGATATTCCACATACAAATGAAGCCTTCATTGATGATGGAATGGATTGGGAAAATGGCAAAGTTGGTAATTCTCATAGAACACCATCTGAAGAGAGTGAGGATGATGTGGCTATAGATTTTAGCGAGTCCGATTCATTTGATTCAGAAGAAGATGTTTCTAATGACGACGACGAAAGTTTTGATTCAGATGATTACGATTCAGATGATATTGATCTTGACTACAACTTCAACAATGATGAAGATAATGCTTATTCAAACTTTGAAATAGTGCCAACGCACAACATAAAAATAGGTAGAAACTCCAAGTTTGTGGGACTGACTGATACACAAAAAGAAGAATTAGGTGGTGTTGAATACAGAGCTTTAAAGCTTTTATGCAAATATTTAATCAGCTATTACATAGGATTTTCCTTGTTGGCGGCTTTATTGTACACTGCTTGGATAGGTGCAAAGAAACCGAATCCTTTGGCTAGTTATACGGGTAATAGTAGAGCAATAAAGTCAGCTCAAGATGATCTTGAAGGATTTGGTATCAATAGAGTATGGTGGGGATTTTTCACTGCTGCTTCCTCTTTCAATGATTTAGGGTTAACCCTAACCCCTAACTCAATGTCGAGTTTTGATAAGAGCTCTTATATTTTGATATGGGGGATGTTTTTCATTATTATCGGTAATACAGGTTTCCCAGTGTTTTTGAGACTTATCATCTGGATAGCCAATAAACTAAGTGCTCCACTATCTCAAAGAAAGGAATCTTTACAATTCTTGCTAGATCATCCAAGAAGATGCTTTACCCTATTGTTTCCAAGTGGACCTACTTGGTGGTTATTTTTCATTTTGATAGTATTGAACGGTTTTGATTGGGTTATGTTTATAATTTTAGATTATGGCTCTGACAACATCAAAAGTACATTGGGCGAAGGATGGTTTAGAGCTTTAAATGGATTATACCAATCTGTTTGTACCAGAACAGCTGGGTTTTCAACAACTAACATTGCATTGCTATCTCCAGCGGTGCAAGTATCATACATGCTTATGATGTATGTGTCTGTTATGCCTTTAGCCATTTCCATCAGAAGAACCAATGTTTACGAAGAACAATCATTGGGTATTTTCCATGATTCCAGTGAATTAAAGCAAAAATTAAAAAGACACTACACAGGAAGAAGCCAACAGAGTAAAGACGAATCTGTTCATGAACCTTTAGTTAAAGGAAATGATGATGATGATGACAGTAAAATTGAAAACCATGCCTCATCATTTATAGGAACCCATTTAAGAAGACAACTGTCTTTTGATTTATGGTTTTTGTTTTTAGGTCTTTTTATCATCTGTATTTGTGAATCAAAGAGAATAGAAGACTTAAATGATCCTAATTTTACCATTTGGACAATTTTGTTTGAAATTGTTAGTGCTTATGGTACTGTTGGGCTATCGTTAGGATACCCTAACACAAATACAAGTTTTTGTGCTCAATTCACCAAGCTAAGTAAATTCATAGTGGTTTTATTACTACTAAGAGGTAAACATAGAGGATTGCCAAACTCACTGGATAGAGCTATTATGTTACCAAGTGATCATTTGCAACAACTAGATAACAGAAACTTTAAGCTAACAAATGATAACGCCGAAATGGAAGAAAAAAAAAATGAAAACTATGACGATTCAACTGATGAGACACATAACCAAGAAGAAGAGGAAGAAGAAGATTTGGGCGGTGATAATAGCCTAAGGAAAATACGTAGTGGAAGACTAAGTATTGTTGAAAGAGATCCTGTTTTGCATTATTTCAATAAAAGAAAAGATCAAGCCAAGCACTTTGTGCAAGAAACCAAACAGGCGGTTCTACATCATGATTAGACTACCTTGGTATATATTTCAATGATTTCTTTATAACGCGAAAGTATTGGTGGCGGGTATTCAACACGTCAAATGGAAGAGAGACAGAAAAAAATAACAGGAAAATCCCCATCGTGATTTGTGCGCCGGAAATACAGGAATAACTACAAAAATTGAAAATAACTCCAACGGAAGTAACGGTGTTTGCTAACAAACCGCTCATTTTAAGACCTGCAGGTAGCATTCAAATAAAAAACAAAACTAAGGTTAAATTCATAATGGAATTTCACGGTTAAAAAAAATTATCTATCTATTGAGTTTTATTATCAGATACATTTGTTTTTGGTTTTATAGCTTTTAAAAGACCATTTCAGTGTTAACTGATGTCATTCCAATGTGAAAAAAGCCCTGCACACCATAACGTTTCTTTTTTCCATATTTTCTTGGTGTCAATTACCATTTTAGGAAATGATACAGAAGTTTGGTGTAGGCTTATGATATAATTTTTTTTTAGTGTTTTTAATTTTTTCATGCGCTATTTTCTAAGCTTTTCGTAGACAAAATAATTATGTGCCTGTAATGAAATGACCTTTGTTAATTCCATCCCCTTTACAAGCCTATATAAAGAGGAACACATATCTCATCTGAATTTTCAAAAAATTTTAAATTCATTATGAGAAACAGAAATGCTAAGAAAAACTATGTTTTAACTGTTTTAAATACTTGCTATGTAGGTATACTTTGTTTTCTATATTCTTAAAATCGTAATAAACCCCAAGAAACACTTGAATCATTATTCTTATTCTTAGTTATAAACGAAATTATTCTTTTTTCCTTAATTTTTCTATAGCTCTTTCATATTCCAATTATTGTTAATTTTGAAATAAAAAAAAACCAAAAATTCAGTTTTATTTTAATATTACATTCTTTCCCCCACATTATTCTATAAAAACAATAATACTCAAATTTGAAAGATCAACTCTTTATCTACATCCAACAAAAAAAATAATAAAAAAAATAAAAAATTAATTAATAATGTCTGTTTCTACTGTTAATCAAGTAATTCCCCCAATTACTCCTCCACATCCAAATGACAAGTTAATGTCATTGGAAACAAAAGATGGAATTGTCTTACAAGGTTATTCCTTTGGTGCTGAAAACACCTCCTCTTCTGGTGAACTGGTTTTCCAAACTGGTATGGTTGGTTATCCAGAATCCATCACCGATCCTTCTTATGAAGGTCAAATCTTGGTTATCACCTATCCTTTAGTCGGTAATTACGGTGTTCCTGATAGAAAGAAATTATTAGATGAGTTCAACTTGCCTAAATTTTTCGAATCATCCAAAATCCATGTCAAGGGTTTAGTTGTTGCTCACTATACCGAAGAATACTCTCATTATTTGGCTTCTTCTTCCTTAGGTCAATGGTTAAAGGAAGAAGGTGTTCCAGCCATTTATGGTGTTGATACCAGAATGGTTACTAAAATGTTGAGTACCAATGGTTCTACTTTAGGTAGATTATCCTGTTTAAAAGTTCAACCTGAATCTTCCTTAGACATTGTTAACTATCCAGAAGATTTCAATGTTGCTGAATGGGATGATCCAAATGTTAAGGATTTAGTTTCTATTGTGTCTGTCAAGGAAGCTGTTACTTACAAGGTTCCTGCTGAATACAACGCTGCTATTAACCCAAAGACCGGTAAGCCATGTAGAGTTGTTTGTGTTGATGTAGGTATGAAATACAACCAAATTAGATGTTTCTTGAAAAGAGGTGTTGAAATTACTGTTGTTCCTCACAACCAACCAAACTTGATCTCATTGGTCAAAGAATACGATGGTTTATTCATCTCTAATGGTCCAGGTGATCCATCTAACTTACCTGAACTATCTTCTCAATTAGAACAATTGATGAACTCTGACTTTGGTTCCCAATTCCCAATCTTTGGTATTTGTTTAGGTCACCAAGTTTTAGCTAGAGCTACTGGTGCTTCTACCATCAAGTTGAAATTCGGTAATAGAGGTCACAATATTCCATGTACTTCTGAAGTTTCCGGTAGATGTTACATTACCTCTCAAAATCATGGTTTTGCTGTTGATCCAGAAACCTTGAAACTTGAAGAAGGTTGGAAGCCACTTTTCACCAATGCCAACGATGGTTCTAATGAAGGTATTTACAACAGTGAGAAACCATGGTTCTCTGTTCAATTCCATCCAGAATCCACTCCAGGTCCAAGAGACACCGAATTCTTATTTGATGTTTTCATTCAAGCTATTCAATCCGGTAAGGTTGTTTTCCCAGGTGGTTTAAAGGCTGATAATGACTTATTACACCCAAGAGTCGAACCAAAGAAGGTTTTAGTTTTGGGTTCTGGTGGTTTGTCTATTGGTCAAGCTGGTGAATTCGATTATTCTGGTTCTCAAGCTATCAAGGCTTTGAAAGAAGAAGGTATCTACACCATCTTAATTAATCCAAATATTGCTACAATTCAAACTTCTGCTGGTTTAGCTGACAAGGTTTATTTCGTTCCTGTTAACCCTGAATTTGTCAGAAAGGTTATCTTACATGAAAGACCAGATGCCATTTATTGTACATTTGGTGGTCAAACTGCTTTATCTGTTGGTATTGCCTTAAAAGATGAATTCGAATCTTTAGGTGTTAAGGTTTTAGGTACTCCAATTGATACTGTTATTTTAACCGAAGATAGAGAATTATTTGCTAATGCTATGGAAGAAATTGGTGAGAAATGTGCCCAATCTGAAGCTTGTGTTACTGTTGATGAAGCTATTTCTGCTGTTAAAAAAATTGGTTTCCCAGTCATTGTTAGAGCTGCTTTTGCTTTAGGTGGTTTAGGTTCCGGTTTTGCTAACAACATGGAAGAATTAGTTGATTTATGTAAAGTTGCCTTTGCTTCTTCTCCTCAAGTCTTAGTTGAAAGATCCATGAAGGGTTGGAAAGAAGTTGAATATGAAGTTGTCAGAGATGCCTTTGATAACTGTATTACTGTCTGTAATATGGAAAACTTTGATCCATTAGGTATTCACACTGGTGATTCTATTGTTGTTGCTCCTTCTCAAACTTTATCTGATGAAGATTACAATATGTTAAGAACTACTGCTGTCAATGTCATCAGACATTTAGGTGTTGTTGGTGAATGTAACATTCAATATGCTTTGAACCCATTCTCCAAGGAGTATTGTATCATTGAAGTTAATGCTAGATTATCCAGATCTTCTGCTTTAGCTTCTAAGGCTACTGGTTACCCATTAGCTTTCATTGCTGCCAAGTTAGGTTTGAACATTCCATTACACGAAATCAAGAACTCTGTTACCAAATCTACTTCTTCTTGTTTCGAACCTTCTTTAGATTACTGTGTTGTTAAGATGCCAAGATGGGATTTAAAGAAGTTCAACAGAGTTTCTACTTTATTATCTTCTTCTATGAAGTCTGTTGGTGAAGTCATGTCTATTGGTAGAACTTTTGAGGAATCCATGCAAAAGGCTATAAGATCCACTGAATATGCTAACTTAGGTTTCAACAGTGTTGATCACATTTCATCTTTAGAAACTGCTGAAGACATTGATAGAGAATTACAAAACCCAAGTGATTTAAGAATTTTTGCTATTGCTAATGCCTTTGCTAAGCTAAACTACTCTGTTGAAAAGGTTTGGAAGCTAACTAACATTGATAAGTGGTTCTTGAATAAATTATACAGCTTATACACTTTCTCCAAGGACATTGCTGAAAAATATGTCACTCAAGACAAATTACCAGCCTTGGTTTTGAAACAAGCTAAACAATTAGGTTTCGATGATAGACAAATTGCTAAGTTCTTGAACTCTAATGAAGTCGCTATTAGAAGATTGAGAAAGGAATATGGTATTACTCCATTTGTTAAACAAATTGATACTGTTGCTGCTGAATTCCCTGCTTTCACCAACTACTTATACTTGACTTACAATGCTTCTGCTCATGATGTTAAATTTGAAGATAAGGGTGTTATGGTTTTAGGTTCCGGTGTTTACAGAATTGGTTCTTCCGTTGAATTTGATTGGTGTGCTGTTACCGCTGTTAGAACTTTGAGAGCTAACAACATCAAGACAATCATGGTTAACTTTAACCCAGAAACTGTTTCTACTGATTATGATGAAGCTGATAGATTATACTTTGAAACTATTAACTTGGAAAGAATTTTGGATATCTATGAAATCGAATCTTCCTCAGGTGTTGTTGTTTCCATGGGTGGTCAAACAGCTAACAACATTGTTATGTCCTTACACAGAGAAAAGGTAAAGATTTTAGGTACTCATCCAGAAATGATTGATTCTGCTGAAAACAGATTTAAGTTCTCCAGAATGTTGGATCAAATTGATGTTGATCAACCAGCTTGGAAAGAATTAACCTCTATGGATGAAGCTGAAGACTTTGCTGATAAGGTCGGTTACCCAGTATTAGTCAGACCATCTTACGTTTTATCTGGTGCTGCTATGAACACTGTTTACTCTAGGAATGATTTAGAATCTTACCTAAATCAAGCTGTTGAAGTTTCTAGAGATTACCCAGTTGTTATTACCAAGTATATTGAAGATGCTAAGGAAATTGAAATGGATGCCGTTGCTGTCAATGGTGAATTAGTCATGCATGTTGTTTCCGAACATGTTGAAAATGCTGGTGTTCACTCCGGTGATGCTACTTTGATTGTTCCACCTCAAGATTTGGCTAAAGAAACTGTTGATAGAATTGTTACTGCTACCGCTAAGATCGGTAAAGCTTTGAACATCACTGGTCCATACAACATTCAATTTATTGCTAAGAACAACGAAATCAAGGTTATTGAATGTAATGTCAGAGCTTCTAGATCTTTCCCATTCATTTCTAAGGTTGTTGGTGTCAACTTGATTGAAATGGCCACTAAGGCTATTGTTGGTTTACCAGTTACTCCTTACCCAACTGAAAAATTACCTGATGATTACGTTGCCATTAAGGTTCCTCAATTCTCCTTCCCAAGATTAGCTGGTGCCGATCCTGTTTTAGGTGTTGAAATGGCCTCTACCGGTGAGGTTGCCGCCTTTGGTCACTCCAAATACGAAGCTTACTTAAAGTCTTTGATGGCTACTGGTTTCAAGATTCCAAAGAAGAATATTTTATTCTCTATTGGTTCTTACAAAGAAAAGCAAGAAATCTTACCAAGTATCAAGAAGCTTTACGCTTTAGGCTACAAGTTATTTGCCACTTCAGGTACTGCTGATTTCATTTCTCAACACGGTATCCCAGTTCAATACTTGGAAGTCTTGTCTGAAGATGAATCTGCTAATAGTGAATACTCTTTGACCCAACATTTAGCTCAAAACAAGATTGATTTGTACATTAACTTGCCATCTGCTAACAGATACAGAAGACCAGCTTCTTACATTTCTAAGGGTTACCAAACCAGAAGAATGGCTGTTGACTACTCTATTCCATTGATTACCAACGTCAAGTGTGCCAAATTATTGGTTGAAGCTTTATCCAGAAAATTAACATTAGATGTTTCCGAAAGAGATTGCCAAACTTCTCACAGAACTGTTACCATTCCTGGTTTAGTTAATGTTTCTACATACTCTCCAAATGCCACTCATGTTGTTAATGGCCCATCTGAAATATCGGAAGTTTCAAGAGTTTCTGCTGAATCCGGTTTTACCTTCTCTCAAATTTTACCAATTTCAACTACTGGTCCTATTTTGACTGATGCTGTTAACTTAAAGGCTGCTGAATCTATTGTTTCTAAGGCTTCATACACTGACTTTGCTTTCACTGTTGCTGCTACCAGATTTAATGTTAATGAAGTTGTTGATGTTCAAAACTTTGTCAATGCTTTATACTTACCATCTAGAGAATTAGGCAACAAGGTTTCATTATTTGCTGAACATTTAAAGAACTGGCCTCAAGACAAGCCAGTTATTACTGATGCTAAGAACTCCAACTTGGCTTCTGTTATTTTATTGGCTTCTTTACAAAATAGATCTATTCACATTACCGGTGTTTCCAATGAAGAAGATTTAGCTTTGATCAAGACTGTTAAGGAAAAACATTCTAATGTTACCTGTGACGTTAACATTCATTCCTTGTTTGTTACTCAAGATGATTTCCCAGAAGCTGTTTTCTTACCAACTGCTGAAGACCAAGAATTCTTATGGAACAACTTAGACTCTATCGATGTTTTCTCCATTGGTTCATTACCAAGTCTTGTTGCTTCTATAACTGGTAACAAGGCCGTCACTGGTTCCGGTGTTAAGGATGCTTTACCATTATTATTAACTGCTGTCAACGAAGGTAGATTAACTATTGAAGATATTGTCACCAAGATGCATGATAATCCATGTCATATTTTCAACATTCCTGAACAAAAGGCCACTGTTGAAATTGATTTGGACTTTACCTTTAGAGCTACTAAGAGATGGTCTCCATACACTAAAGGTGGTTTAACTGGTGGTGTTGAAAGAGTTATTGTTAATGATGAAACTGTTGTTTTAAGTGGTGATTTAGTTGCTCCTGAACCTACTGGTCACAACACTGTTATCATTGATAGTAATGTCAGTACCAGTTCTTTAGCACCAGCTTCTTTAACTACATCCAATGTTAATGCTATTTCTTCTCAACCAGTCACTGTTGATGCTTCTGTTTCTCAAACACCAAGAAGAAGATTCTCTTTCTCAACTGAAAGAAGATTGTCAACTATCTCTATCAATGAAGAAGCTATTGAAGATTCTCAACCATCATTTGAACAAAGACTGATGTCTTCTAGACCACCAAAAGAATTATCTGCTCCAGGTGCTATTCAAACTTTGATGAGAGAAAACAATCCATTCTTACACAGACACATTTTATCTGTTAACCAATTCAAGAGATCTGACTTCCATGCCTTATTTGCTGTTGCTCAAGAATTAAGATCTTTAGTTCAAAGAGACGGTGTTTTAGATTTAATGAAGGGTAAATTAATCACTACTATCTTCTATGAACCATCTACTAGAACTTCTTCTTCATTCATTGCTGCTATGGAAAGATTAGGTGGTAGAACTGTTAACATCAACACCTCTTCTTCTTCTGTCAAGAAGGGTGAAACTTTGCAAGATACTATCAGAACTCTAGGTTGCTACTCTGATGCTATTGTTTTAAGACATCCAGATGAAATGTCTGCTCATATTGCTGGTAAGTTCTCTCCTGTTCCAATCATTAATGGTGGTAACGGTTCTAGAGAACATCCAACTCAAGCATTCTTAGATTTATTCACAATCAGAGAAGAATTGGGTACAGTAAATGGTATTACTGTTACTTTCATGGGTGATTTGAAATTCGGTAGACCGGTTCATTCCTTATGTAGATTATTAAGACATTACAAGGTCAGAATCAATTTGGTTTCTCCAAATGCTTTACAATTACCAAAGGCTTTGAAGAAAGAATTATCTGATGCTGGTTTATTAGGTTTGGAATCTACTACTTTAACTGATGACATTTTATCTAAGACTGATGTATTATACTGTACTAGAGTTCAACAAGAAAGATTTGAAAACCCAGAAGAATATGAAAACTTAAGAGACACTTATGTTGTTGACAACAAGTTATTAGCCAATGCTAAATCTAACATGATTGTTATGCATCCATTACCAAGAGTTACAGAAATTAAGGAAGAAGTTGACTATGATCACAGAGCTGCTTACTTCAGACAAATGAGATACGGATTATTCGTAAGAATGGCTTTATTAGCCATGGTTATGGGTTTGGATAATTAAATGATTTAATGCTACAAAGCAGAGTGGGGGCTTTGCTTTTTAGTGATTTTCATAAATATCCATTCTCTTCAAGAATGTAGAATAAAATAAACATTGTATATAGAATTTTTAAAATACTAACAATTAAGAATAGAAAAATAATAATAAAGAAATTAACATAAATACCTTTTGTTTTTTTTTTT
>ERZ794936.183-NODE-183-length-37793-cov-7.551699_pt1 | contig 37793 bp, 24 predicted proteins | sample MGYA00511083_ERZ794936 | MGnify/ENA primary metagenome ERZ794936 (study PRJEB30137, sample SAMN04331409) | food metagenome | isolation source: Y2 must sample point D1 replicate A | place: Australia: South Australia | collected 2014 ... | reverse complement strand
ACCGCCGATCTTGCGATTAACAGTCGCACGCCTTAACCAACTTGGCCATGGAACCCTACAAGATTTTAATTGTCAGTTTCAATGAATGTTAAATTTTGATTTTTACTGCATAAGTAATTAATTAAAATAAAAGCTAACGTGAAAGATGGAATAATACGAGTGATCATGAGTTAGACAAAAGATTAATGGTTTACTAAAATGTAAAACTCATTCTTTTATTCAATGCAATTTTTATTTATGCATTTTGGAATCAACACAATTGCTTTGTAGAATATTTTTTTTGCTTTGATCATAGTGAGAGAGAGGTTTAATTAACATTGTTATTAATCATATATCATAAGAGGCATTACAAAAAAAAGAAGGAAAGACTATATATCTTACTAAACTAATATTGTTCAACATTGATCATAGAACCACCTTTTGAACTACTTTCCAAAATAGCTCCAACAATAAACAAGTGGTGACCACAAGATTCAACAGATCCTTTGTAAGAATTTTTTTTAGTAATGGCATCGTGCATAGCTTTGAACTCAGCTTCAACACCAAAGAATTCTGTTTCTGAAAATTCAATTTTTTCACCTTTGACATCAGCAGTTTCTGCATTTGGACCAACATTCAATTCGACATAAGGTTTCTTTTTATTTGACAAGTTCAAAAATAGAGAACCATTATCTCCGTAAATCTTAAAAATAGTCCATTTGTCAGTTTGACCAAAAGCGGATGAGTAAGTGTATGTACCAATTACATTGTCACCTTCTTTCATTTGACAGGTGGTAAAGCAAGTGTCATCGGTACCAGATTCTTTTCTTATTTGCTTTGTTAAACTGGAAATTTTGCCTACAGGACCCAAAACTTCTGTCAATAAGGCTAATTGATGAACACCACCATCACTTAAATAACCACCAATGTGTTGAGGGTGAGCTCTCCAAGCAGTTCCATACTTGTTTTTGGAAACAAAAGGACCTGTTGAGTTATAGGTAAATGATTCAACTTTACCAATTTTTGGTAGATTTTCCTTTAAAATTTCTGCTGCCTTCAAATAAAGCCAGTTTTCATTGACACCAATAAATATGTCTGGGTTTTCCTTTGAAAGTTTGTATATTTTTCTACTGTCTTCAAGGGTGGCACTGATAGGCTTTTCCATGATGATGTGTTTTTTGTGTTTAACAGCAAGCTCAACATAAGACAAATTGAATTGATTTGGAACTAAAACATCAATAACATCAACTTGTGGATCTTCAAATAGTTCATCAACAGTTTTGTATACTTTACAGCTAGCTAGTTGACTGAATTCTTCAGCCTTGTCAACAGATCTGTTATAGCATCCAATAACATTGAATTCGTTAGATAAACTTTTTAAAGTTGGTAAGTGAGTTTCCTTTGCAAAAATACCTGTTCCAATAACAGCAACGTTTAGTGTAGTCATATTGATAATAATCGTAATGGTTTCTGACTGACTTAATTTTCTTAATCAATATAAATTATTTCAGATTGCATTATTTGCTTTCCAACCCTTTATATAAACCCCTTTATTTTAAAAAAAAAAAAAAAATAATTTTTTAAAAAAAAAAGGCATATCTGTAAATAAGTCTAAGAGGATTTAAAGTTCCAAATATATAAGGAGTCGGAAAAGACTTTTCCGACAATGATTTTGGCATTATGACGATTATTCAAAGACTTCTTTAACTAGATTAGACTTGATCAGCAACAATTCAGAAATATCTTGTAACAAATCAGCCTTCTTCTTTTCCAATTCTTTAATATCCGAAACCAGAAATGAATGGTCGGTTTGCATATTTGGCACAACCGTTCCCTCATCATATCTGGATGATCTTTTTCCGTCTGAATCATTTATTAAAAATTTGTGTATGTCTATGTTCTCTGATTCAACAATACCTGTATCATACTCATCATTCATGTCCGTGTTGTTATCGTTTAAAGTGTTATTATTTTTAAATATCTCTTCAAAATATGCATTCAATGAAAGCTCCGTTTTGTCTTGATTCTCAGTGTGCTTTCTGTCATACTTTTCACTGTACTCATCAGCCACCGTTTCTATATTGTTTTTGCCGTTATTAATATTAAAGTCTGTATTTCCCATACCAGATTGATCAATTATGGCAGACATTGGCGAGATAAACTCATTTCTCTTGGTATTCACATTAATATTTTGAAATATGTTTGTAAAAAAATCTTGATCTTTTGATGCATTATTTGAAGACACAAGATCTGATTTTATATTCTTCTTTTTATACTTCTTAGACACTCTTTTTCTTTTTACAGCTATACGTTTGCTCTTGGCAGCTTTTTTTTGGGATTTCAACTTTTTTGACTCTCTCTTTTTCATTATCTTTTCATACTTTATTCCTTCAAAAACACCAAATTTCTCTATCATCCACGTATTTCCCCCTTTTATCTTATCTTTATACAGGGTCAAAGCTTTATTAAGTAAAGACAACTCCTCATCCATATCTTCATAGTACATGTATTCCTTTTTATAGTGCAAATATTTAATCTTTCTTCTTTGGTATTGAGGATCTTTATTGTCAGAGTCCAGTATTTTACTATTCTTAGGATTTACAGATACATCCCCATATACATCAAATTCTATTGGGTCTGACCATCGAAGCTTTACGTCATAACCTTCACAAACTAGTTTATTTTTCGATTTACAAGTATTACAAAAAGGTCTTGTCATATCACAGTGTACTCTTCTTTTCTTACAAGTGAAACATGCATCCGTAAATGGTTTCACTACATTTTTCGTTGTCTTGTTTTTGTTTGATTCCGCAACTGTACTGGGCAGTTTATCGAGACTTTTCAAAATGGCCATATTTCTTCAAACTTTCATTCAAGCTTAATGTTTGCTTGTTAAAAGAAAAAAAAAAAAAGAGCAAAAAGATACAAAACAACAGCTGTTTAATTATTACCGATAAAAAGCTGTAAATAATGTAGATTTAATAAGTTATCTATAATGTGATTTTGGGTTTTGGGTTTTAGCTTTGCAAATTCATAACAAAGAATCTTAAATGCCAAAGAGCGAAAAAGTTCATAAGGCTGGAAAAAAAAAAAGAAAAGAAAAAAAAAAACAAGCTCCGTTTTCGTCCTCCGATAGGAACATCGTATATGTTAAATGTTTCAATATATAAACTTGTTATAAACATCATTCAACTTGATTATTATTAGTCTATAAAGATTCTTAGGGAAATCAATGTAGCTTCTGAATATAAAGGTCAAAGCGCTCTTGACCTCATGTATTTCATTGTGCCAAGAAGTTACAAAAGTAGTCTTTATCTCACTTAACTTCTCGTTGATATTCTCTTGGTCGTTTTTTGGGAGTATGTAATCTACTTGAATGTTTTCTTCTTTTTGCTCGTTCTTTTCAGAACTTTTTGTAAATGATGCTAATTTATTCAATGCTTTGCCAACAAAACTGTTGTTTTTTCTATATTCTTCGTTATACTTTTCATTGTACATTATTTCAAAGTCATTGATTAATTGGACACTTTTACTTATTCTATCAAAAGTATTCATCAAAGCAATCAATTCGTATTTGGTTAATGAGTTAACTACAAACATAGGATCATTGTCCATTTCTAATAAGATTTTCAAACTTGTTGCGTAACCAGTACTTTGAACCTTACCCCATAATCTGCATCTATCGCAATGAACACAATCCATTATCTTAGTGACATTTTTAAATTTGATTCTGAATTGGTCTTTGACTTCTGAAGACAATTCACTGTCAAAAATCAGATTCTCTTCAAAAACGCTGGCATTTATATTACTAGATATATCACCTAACAAGTCCAAAGTTTTTTGGTCATATTGAGAACAGAACTCCAAGTTCTTTAAGTAAGGTGATATTTTTTGAATACTCTTGGATACTATGGCATAATTAAAGTATATGTTTTCTAGTCTTTCAGTCCAATTACCAACTCTGAACATAAACAGGTCTAGATTTGGTCCCCACTTACCAGTTTCAACATCTAAGTAATCATTAGACAAATGAATACCAATGGAAGCGTGCATACCTGAAATCAATTTGTAAAAGACCTTTTTGGCAAATCCGGTGGTATCTTGGTCATCAATCTGGAAGCAATTTTCTGAATAAATTGATTGCCAAATCAATCCACTTTGTTCACCTCCGTAACCAGTGAATCTTTCTGGATTAGCAGTCAAATCAACTAAAACAGCATCCGGGTGGTTAGTAATGTAGTCAACATCACAGTAATCAATATCTCTACAATTCAAAGGAGAGTAAGGATTATTGTTCAAGAATTTCTTATTACACAACTGATTTAAAAGCTCATCTTGTACGTCTATAGGTTGTTTTTCTAAAGCGTTTAAATCATCTATTTTTCCTAATATTTCTGGTTTCCAGTATTCAGGTAGCTTATCATATCCATCTTCAATAATATCAACAGCACATGCCCTGTTTGTACAGAATCCGTTATTGTCATCCCAGAATGGACATTCTGAAAACAAATTCAATTTGAAAAACTTAAAAAAATCACTGTTTACTATATTTACCAACTTAGGTCTTATTTCACTGTTTATAGCGTTAATATCTGAAATAGAAGAGTTACTTATAGGAGAATAATAAGGTAAACTTTTATTCATGTAACTAATGTAATCGTTTTCTATAAGTAGTGCATTGGCAAAAAAAATTTTAAATGCTACTATTAATGTAAGTATGCTAGTTACTTTATTTTTGAGCATGTTGGATTTATGGTTGTTTTCTTCTTTTCTTTTCTTCTTTTTTTTTTTGTGGTTAACTCATATGAATTCTTATCTTAATATATATACTAATTCTCCTATATTTATTAATAACAATTAGCTAATTTGTTTACTATCAAATAGGTGGCAAATATTAAAAAAAAAAATTCACTTTAACAGCGTATCGTTTCTTAACGCATTGGACTTTTTTTTTAAACGCATATTTTGATTTTTTGACATTTTTTCTGTTAACATAAATATTTAAAACTGGTAGACAATGGTGTAATTCAATAAGGTTAGATGCTATTTTGAACACGTCATGTGGCTTATTCAACTGTATTTATAGATGTTCTAGAAAAAAAAAATAATTGAAACAGTAGAGTTATCACACTAGCTCTAACAAACTTTCAATGGTTAGAGGGATGTTCTTGTCCTTACTGTAATAAACATCTTTCAAAATAGAGTCGTCAAACTGGGGGAACATTTCTTTTAAATAATCCATGTCTTCCTTTTCTTGTTCCAATATTTGTTTTTTAAGATCAATTTCGTCTTCTATAACTTTCTTTGAAGGTGATTTTGGTATTGGTAGTTGCTCCTGTTTTGAACCAAACCAATTGACAGACAAAAAAGAACTTAACAAGCCTTCATCTTCTGTGCTTGCATCTTGTTTCTTTTTCTTTTGCTCAAGTTTCTTTTTATAACGTTCTTCCTTTGCAAGTTCCTCCTTCTCAATTTCTTTGGCAACTAAAAACCCTTTTCTTTCATCAAGCAGCTTTTGAAATTCATCCTCATCTTTTATCTTCATCTTTGTAAACAGATTTTTTTCGTCCAATTCTAAAATAAATTGCAAAGCTCCTTGAAAGCTCATTAAATAGTAACTTTCTTCTCCCTTTAAAAATTCAGATTGTCTAAAAGTCTCAATGTATGTCATTGATGATAATAACCAGTAATTTTCCGTATCTGCATTGTTGCTAATTTTTAATATGGAGTATATCAACAAAGGCATAAAATCATCAGCTGTTAAACTTGTATTACCCTTTTTTTTCTTCAAAAATGAAAATATTATTTTACAACTGTTTAGCAAACATACCAATTTATCTCTTGGTGATCTGAACTTACCCATTTTAAAAAGCTCTCTACTGAAAACTTTGAGAAACTTGTTTAATAACCCCATATTTTCCTGAGTAGTCTCTTCGGTTTCTAAATTGCTTAATGTTATTATACCCCCAAATTTCATAATATTTTCCCATATGAGTTTATCGTTATTGATTATAGCTGTATGATCTTCCGGAAAATCTATATCGCTAGCTTCTTTTAAGGCACAGTATTTTTTAAAGTTTTTGTAGTATAATGGTGAAAATAGCTTAACATAAAGCTTGTTTGTTAACAGCTTTTCCATACAGTCTTTGGAATTCGCCAATTTCTCATCATCCATAGATTTAAATGGCTCATAAGTGTTGAACTTCTTATGGATAAACATTTCAAAGTCATTAATTAGCTTTTGTTGTTCTTCAAGATTATAAAACCTTTCACTCTTGAGAATTTGTGAAATAAAAGATCTAGTATACTTGAGTATAGGCTCAACCCTAGGATCTTTCAAATACTCCAAAAATGATTTAAAATCAAATGTGTCTTGTTCCTCATTTGATGTAATTTTGCCATCTGAAATAGTGCTTTCATCAGGCAATTTTTTTTCAACTTCAATAGGACTTTTTTTTTCTTCAGGTTTAATAAACTCTTCTTTCTCCTCAGTTACAGTCAGTTTATATTCATCTTCATGTTCGGTTGCTTCAGGATTACCTTCAGTCTTATTCAAATCCTCATTTTTTGGTTCAATTTTTCCGTGAACATCAAACTCCTCTATGTTATCATCAGCATACTCATTATCACTATCAAAATGCTCTTGAAAAGACATCTTTTTTCTTATTTATAAATGGTTTTAGATGATTATCGGTGTTTATTTGGGTTGTTTTTTATTTATATATACAACGAAATCTTGGCCGCCTAAATATTAATAAATATACATATATATTTTTTTTTCAAGGCTCATACTATTTCGATGCCATTTTTTTAAAGAAAAATTCTTTTTTTTTTTAAATTTTAATACTTCATAAAGACATTGAAAGTGCTTATAAGTGATCAAAAGAACCGAATACTAATAGATCAATATGTGTGGTATTTTGATGTATCATAATGGACACAAGCTCCAAGGTTGTGATACTTTTTTAGATTTTGAAGGCTTGGAAGAAAATACTGTAGAAAATGTACAAACCAAACTAAATGGTTTGAAGAGCATCGATAGTATTTTTATACAAGAATCTAAATATGTTATACAAAGAGGTCCAAACTACTCAGGTTTTAAAACGTTAAACAACGGCAGAACTATGCTAATGTCATCAGTTTTGTCTTTGAGATCTCCATTTGTTAAACAACCAATAGAAAACAAAAGATTTATAGTTCAATACAACGGTGAATTGTATAATACCGAAATTAACATAGACAATAACGATACGAAGTATATAAGTGATTTATTAAACAAAATAAGCTTTGAAACAGAAGACGCAGAAGGTGAAATTGTAGATGTTATTAAATCTATGAAAGGTGAATTTGCTTACAACATCATCGATACTAAAACCAGCAACATTTACTTTGGTAGAGATAGCATAGGGAAAAGATCTTTGTCCTACTGCTTTCTTGAAGACACAAACGAACTTATTGTCACATCATGTAATGGATCGGACATAGAAGAAGTTTACAAAAAAGGTTTTGTCAACTGCTTGAACAATGTGATCTACGTTTATAATCAGAACACAAATGTCTTGAGAGATGACTTAAAAATTGTTCAATCTCCTTATAGTGTCATGGAAACTGTGATTGAAGAGGAAGAAGAGGTTCAAAAACTTGAAAAAGATTTGTACCAAAAGCTTAAAGCAAGTTGTTACAAAAGGCTAATAAACATTCATCCCCTAAATCAAAAGGAAAACCATAAAATTAATGTAGGTTTGTTATTTTCTGGAGGCTTGGACTGTTCTTTGATCTTGATTTTGTTGTGTCAATGCATTGTAGAAAATAATCTTATTGATAAGTTTACTTTAAATCTGTTGAATGTGGCTTTTGAAAACCCTAGAACAAAAATGCAACCTGATGATGTGCCTGATAGAAAACTTGGTATGAAAAGTCACTCTGAGATATCCCAAAGTTTTCCAGATTTGGAGATCAAGTTTCACAAAATCAATGTTTCTGCCGAAGATTACTTGAAGTATAAACCTATTGTGCTTGATTACATGTATCCAAAAGATACTGAAATGGACCTTTCAATTGCGATTGCGTTTTATTTTGCTGCCAAGCAAAGCAGTTTGGATGCAGACGACTTTTCCAAAGTGTTATTTTCAGGCTTAGGTGCAGATGAGCTTTATGGTGGATACCATAAGTTCAACAACAAATCCAATGAAGAATTGATACCAGAATTAAATAAGCAAATCAATAACATTCATGATAGAAATTTGAATAGAGACGATAAAGTTATAGCCATAAACGGTGTTGAGTTGAGATACCCATTTTTAGATGAACATGTAGTAGAATGGTCCACAAGCAGTATTCCACTAAATTTAAAAAGAAACAAAACTATACTAAGAAATATTGCAAGAAATATCTTTGATTTTAGAGACATATCTCTTGAGCCAAAAAGAGCAATTCAATTTGGAAGTAAGTCTGCAAAGATGTTTGATAGTAAAATTAAAGGTACTGATAAATCAAGCTAAGAACTGTATATATTTTCCGCATTGGTCATAACTCCAACTTAAAATTAAAGTAAAATCACCAAATAAACATTCCTTATTTATTGAAGTTAAGATATTTTCGTGTTCTTCTATATCAACCAAAACCAATAAAATGCAATTTTGTTGTCTCAAGTATTTCATTCTCCTTGGTAAGTACTCTGGATGTAGTTTATGATATTTCAAACTTAAAAACAAGATCAACCTTTTATTATTCCAAACAGAATAGTCGTATAAAACTTTTGTTGTTGATGTTGAGGACACATACTGCCAAGGAACCGCATTTTTTGTTAGCACGTCTAAAAGTTTGTTTCCTTTTTGATTTTTGGATACATTGACCATCTTAGGCTTTCTTCTAGTCGGCCCATTAAGAGCATTAGCAGTTTCGGTATCTTTTAAATACTTGTTTGTGTTGTTATAAACTGGCTCGCTTTTTTGTATTTCGTACTTGTTAAAGGCATTTATGATGGGCTTTTTCTTTGCTGGTGCTTCATTGATATCATTTGTTGGTGCTTCCAGGGTCTGCGTACTTTCCTGTCCACCCTGATTCTTTCTTTTATAAGCATTGGCAATACTTTGAAAAGATTTATTGGTATTCATGGTCCTTATTATATATATATGGTTATATAACCATTTTTAGTTAATCGTCAGTTTTTCTTTGTAGAAATACATGTGTTAATCAGTGTAATAAGACCTTTTTTTTTTTTAAATATATTTTATGCGCAAGTTTTAAATGCCTTTTGCCATTTATTTTTTTTTTTGCTTTTACCAATTATATATATAAAAACAATCAGGAACCCACACAATTTTACCTATGAATCAAAACACTTCACATACATTTGCTAAGGAAATAACATCACTGCTGAATGCACTTGGGGAGAAATCTTCACAGCAAAATGTTCAGTTTTTGAATACATACATAACCGATTATTTAAATGATATCTCAGATACTCTTTTTGAACTATATAACTATAAATCAGATACACTAGACGATCAACTTCCAGGTACCAAAAAGAAGGTAGTAAAAAAGAAAATAACTATAGAAGACTTGAAATTTGTTTTTAGAGATGACTCAGAAAAATTATCAAGACTTACGGAATTGAATGAGCTAGCAACACAAAGAGAAATCTTACAAAAACAAATCAATGCTCCTGAAAACTTCTCCATGTTGGGATCTTACGGAGAAAAAGAACCTGAAAACGGAAAACGAAAATCAACTACAGGTAACGTGGGAGGAGATAAAAGAAAGGCACATGATATAAATGAAGACGAAGATGATGATGACGATGAAATAGAGAATTTTGCTCAAAAAGTTGAAAAGACCCAACAGAAACAAGACTCTCCCCCAAAACCAAAAAAACAAAAGATAGGCACTAAATCGAAAAATTAATAGCATTATTTTTGCCGATTATATATAACTCTTATATGAGTTACTTCAATAGAAATTTGATAAATGATTAGTGTTTCTTACACAGGAATTGAAAAGCTGTTGTGCACTTTAAATGACTTAAGTCCGACGTTCTTACACAGGAATTGAAAATCTGTTGGGCACGTTGATAATCTTAAGTCCGACTTGCTTTGGATACATATTTTTTTTTTTGCTGGAAGAATTCTTTGGTATAACCTGCTTTTTCCTTTTTTTCAAGAAACTTTTCATAATACACACACCTCTCCATTTAAATCATTAAAACAAAGTTTATGTGGATAAACCAAACAGAATTGATTGACGAATATAATGAGCAGCAATAAATTGAATTTATCAGAAATACCAGCACAACAAATTGTTGAATTGCAAAGACAATTGAGAGAAGAAGTTCAAAGACTGAATATTTCTTTAGAGACTCTGCTTGCCCTTATAGAAAAATTTGATACCAATATCCAAACAATAAAGGATGTTACTCAGCCAGCATTTGTTGAGCAAAGCAAAGAAGATGAAATGCTAATTCCAGTTACCAACACACTTTTCATAACTGGTAAGAAGACTGTTGAAAAAAAAAATAATGATAGATTTGTTGTAGACATCGGTACAGGTTACTATATTGAAAAAAACGGAAAAGAAGCTATTGAATACTACAACAGAAAGATCAATACTTTGAAGATGAACTACAAAAAGATTAGTGATATTATACAAGAAAGAGTCAATACTATGAAAGTTTTGCAAGAAGAACTTGAAAGAAAATCTGGTGGTGCTGGAAAAGCTGCTCAATTGGCCAACAAAGACGGTGTTTTGTTGAAGTAGTATATATAGTGAAATCCCTTGTAGATAAGCGTTACTTATTTGATACTCATAGCTTCTTCCTTTTTTTTTTTCGTTGCTGTCTCTAAGCTCTTTCACCAGCATGATAAATCGGATTTAAGCTTATTTCTTTTTTTGGCATGTCACGTGCTTTTTTGAAAAAAAAAGCCAATTGGCAAAAATTTCCGTTTTCAGACGTATTCATCAAATGCATTTTCCTTTTCTTTTTTCACTAAAAAAAAAAAAAAGAAATTAATATTTGAGGTTTATTCATCGATAGCTATGATATTGAAGACAAAAACACCAAATAACAACCAAGTTCTCGTAAATTATTTAGTATAGAAAGTTAGTGAAACTGATATTTTTGGACAAAATGGCTGCTAATAGAAGAAAGAACAATTCAAAGAACAATAAAAATGACAGCAGAAAGAAGGTTGCTAACAGAATCCAAAATGCTTTGGAAATTGCTGAAAGACAAATAAATGCACCAGGAGAAAGTGAAGAATATGTCAAAAGATCCAAAAATGCAAAGCTAAACGGAACAATTGTTAATCCATTCAAAAAACAAAAAAATAACAGAAACGATGATGATTCCGATGATGGATCAAAGTTTAATTATGGTAAAGACTTTGATATTGAAGGATCAGACTTTGAAGATGAAGAAATTGATTCTGATGAAGCTTTTGGCTCTGATGAAGATGTTTTTGATGCTTACGACTCAAAGTTTTCTCAAACAGTCAGAGATTTAAAGCTTAAAGATAAATCCAAATACAGTGATTCAGAAGAAGACATTGATCCTGAAGCCTACACCTCTATTGATGAGGACGATTTGATGCCATTAAGTGCTATTTGGGATGTCAATGAAAAAGTTGAAAAAGAAGATGAAGCTTTTGAAAAAAAGAAAAAAGAAAATTTGAATAAAAACGATGAAACTCAAGAATTCCAATTAGAACTGAATGATGATGACATTGAATCTGAAGCTAGTGAATCTGAATCTTCATCTGATGATCAAAGCAATGAAAGTGATGATGACATTTTTGGTAAAGATTCTGATGATCAAGAAGAAATTGATTTGAACACTGTTTCAAAGAAATTAAAAAAACAAGTCAACAAAGGCAAGAAACCAGAACACAGAATGCTTTCTGAATACAACAACAGTTTGTACAAGGAAGAAAATGAGTTTTCACCATTTTCATCTAAATCCACTAATAACATGAACGCTACTGCTGACAAGCTGGATATCAATGATTTGATGAACGTTTTGAATGCTGATGATGCCAAAAAGGCTTCATTGTTATCAGTTGACAATGTTGAAGCTAATAAAGCCATGGATGCTCCTTTATCCAAAAGTATGCAAGAAAAAAACGAAAGAAAGGTTGCTTACTCTATAACCAAAGATGAGGTTTCTAAGTGGCAAGATACAGTTCAAATGATAAGACAATCGGAACATATTGATTACTCTAAGTTAAATGAAGCGGAAGGTGCTAAGAAAGTTGAAAGTAGTGCTTTTATTCAGCCATCCAGCAATGTTAGATCTGTTTTAGAGTCCAAGATTGATAAGGTTTTAACTGATAGTAATTTGAATACCATGATTAAACAAGAATCAGAACAGCTTGCAAATGTATCTCCAGACAACTTTGAAGAATTGCCTGTAGCTAAAATGACCAAGGAAGAACTGTTGAAGAGAAATCAAGAAATGAGATTAATGAGAGAATTGATGTTCAGAGAGGAAAGAAAAGCTAAAAGAATTAAAAAAATTAAGTCCAAATCTTATAGAAAAATCAAGAGAAAAGAACTTCTAAAAAACCAACAGTTGTTAGATGAAGAAAATGAAGACGATGTTGATATGGAAGATGCTGATATCAAGAGAGCTAGAGAAAGAATGACTTTGAAACATAAAAATACTTCCAAGTGGGCTAGAGATATGGTTAAACACGGTATGACCAAAGATAAAGAAACTAGAGAAGAATTAGAGGAAATGTTAAGACAAGGTGAACAATTAACCAATAGAATTCATGGAAAAGATGATTCCGGTAAAAGAAAAGGTATCAACAGTGATGACGATCCAGTTAGTTTATCTGATTTAGAAAGGGAACAGGACATCTCTTCAAGCAAAGGTTCTGTTGGTAAAACAGGTGTTTTAGGAATGAAATTCATGACTGATGCTGAACAAAGAAAAAAAGAGCAAAACAGAAAAGAGCTTGAAGCTTTAAGAAGATTTGAAAACGGTGAGTCTGACAATGAAGATATATTTGAAGATCAATTTGGTGAAGGTATCAACAAAGCCAAAAATCAAGGAAGAAGAGTTTATACTCCATCTGCTATGTTAAGTAAACAAGAACTTGAAAGTGTTGAAGCCGATGCTGAAACTGATACTGCAAAAGATTCAGTTAAAGAAATTCCTGTAAAACAACCTAAAAAGGAAGTTTCTGAAAAGAAACAAGAAGAACCAAAGCCTGTTAAAAAGGATACTTCAAATCCATGGTTAGATGAAGATTCAGATGACGAAAAGCATGTAAAGAAAAGCTCTAAAATCCACGTTATTGATAAAGATTCTTCTAAAATGGCTAAGGCTGCCAATAAAATCAAAAAACATCAAGATAGAACTACTGCTTTTGATAAAGTGGCTAACAACACAGGTAATGAAATGATCCTAGACATTGAGAAAAACACTTTGAACATTATTGATCCATATGCCAAAAGCAAAAACAATGGAGACGATGTATATGAGGAAGGCTTCCAAAACGAAGATTTAATAAGTCAAGCTTTTGCAGGAGATGATGTAGTCTCCAAGTTTGACCAAGAAAAACAAAGAGTCATCATTGATGAAGATGATAAAGAAGTAGATATGACCTTGCCAGGTTGGGGTGGCTGGGCCGGTGATGGTGTTAAAAAGACTAACCAAAAGAAAGTCATGAAGACCATTAAAGGTGTTGCTAAGAAAGATAAAAGAAGAGATAAGAATTTGAAGAACGTTATTATAAATGAAAAGGTTAATAAAAAGAACTTGAAATACCAAGCCAGTGCTGTTCCATTCCCATACGAAAACAAAGAACAGTATGAAAAATCCTTGCAAATTCCACTTGGTCCAGAATGGTCATCTTCAAACACATATTCCAAAGCTATCAAGCCTAGAGCAATCGTCAAAAAATCACAAATTATTGATCCACTAAAAAAACCATTCAGTTAATAGTATTTGTTGGAAATGTTTCATTATATATATGAAAAAAAAAAAAAAGCAATTCATAGAGTTTTATTTAATTATTTAATACTTTTTGTTTATAATGCATCAAGTCTATCATTGATTTCTTGTGTGGATAAAGTTCTAAATCTTGGACTTTTAGCTTTTTTATCACCAGTAAAACCCAAAAGCTCTGGGTTTTCATCACCTATAATAGATATTTCTATATTTTCACCTTTGAACTCACCTTCAAAGCTTTCTTTCAAAGTTAGTAACAAAATATGTAAAGCATCTTCTAATTCTAATTCTTCGTTCCATCTCTTTTCCAAAAAGGTCTTGGCAGCAACAGAGCCTTTACCAATGGATGTGGCCTTCCAAGGATAATAAGAACCTGAAGGATCTACTTGATATAATTGATATTTGTTATGTTCATCAAATCCACCAATCAATAGTGATAAACCAAATGGTCTAACACCTCCTGATTGTGTTGCATCTTGCATGATACTTGCTACTTGTGCTACCAAAATCTTTACAGGAGGGTATTCACCGTACTTGGCTTTATAATTAGATATGACTAGCTTTCTTGCTTTATCAACAAGAACTCTAAAGTCTGGCCCCATACCAGCATATACAACTCCAATATCTGGAGATAGACTTTCAATTTTTGTAATAGTATCATTTAGTACTAATGGAGAATCAGTTTTTTTTTCAGTGGCTAATACAATACCGTTGTTTGCCTTGATACCAATGGCAGTAACACCGTTTTTGACAGCTTGTAAAGCATAGTCAATTTGTCCTAGTTTACCACTTGGAGAGAATGTAGTTAGAGAAAAGGCGTATCTATCAGACATTTGAGTATGTTGTGAAAGAGCAGATAAATATGTAAAGTTTACTTTTTGGGCTATATTCTATACCTTCAAATAATAGTAAAACTTCAGAATGTGTGTTACTGAATTGTATATTATTACATTTTTTTTCTTTTTCGTTTTTTTTTTTTGCCACCATGATTTTAGCGCTACATTTCTCTTATTCGCGGCTAGATAAAAGCATGTATTTGGTGTTGGGTACATTGCTATGTGAATGTCGGATATAAGCATTCTTTCTGGTCAATTATATTTGTGAGTGGCACGTGCAGCATGGTTATAGAATCTACAGACAGAACGTTCAAGGTGCATAATCAAGGTTTAACTTTGTTTCTTTAATTTTACAAAAAGGTGTATATATCATCTAAATCTGTTCCCTACAGGATACGCTGAACCATTCTTTCCGGCATTATAAGTTCTATTATTATTTCTTTGGGTATTAGATGCAGGATTTGATGACCACATCTTGTGAGATATCAATATAAGCTTATCTCTTATAGTAAACTTTCTATTTGATTTAGGATCTTCCAAAATTTCTCTCCACTCTTCCTCTTCAAATTTATAATAATGGACACCTGAACAAGATTCGTGTGTACATGTTCCTAGGTGATAGTTTTTGCAAATAATCTCCGACAAGTCACGAATACCTGTTATGACATTATTCTCAACAAAACGACCATCAAATTGTAGATCATCTCTAAACTTGTCCAAACAAGTCTTCAATGAGTTTTCATTTACAAATTGGATGTAAACATTACCATCCAAAAACATACCTTTGTCGTTTATGTTTATTATTATATCTTTGATTTCACCAAACTTATTGAAAGTATTGAATAAGGAAACGTAAATCGACTTGATTTCTTCTGTAGATAGATCTTCTATGTAGTCTTTAGGAAGAAGATTGAGCAGAACAAATATTTTATATTGGCTGATATCACTTGGTTTGAAATGGGTATTATTACAGTTCACACCAAATTTGCAAGATCCTTGTCTAGCAAAGGAAACACATGTATTACCTCCATGATAGTTGTTCATATTAATGGTCAGTTATTGGTCTCTTCTCAAATCAAGCAAAAGTCATAATGGATACTTAGAAAGCAAGAAAAAAAAAAAAAAGAAAGAAATAGAGGGAAGCCAAAACCCCAATATTGATACGGGAAGGCATATTACGCATTGAAAAATTAGACATGTTTAAAATTTGAATAGTTGACAATTCCAACTTAATGGCAATCTCGTTCCTGACAAATATTTACAAGAAAGTATATAAATAGTTAATTCTTTTTTTTGGGACCTCATATGGAGTCTTATTTCTTTACTATTGTGTTTAGAAAGGGGGTTTTTTGTTGTCATTTCAACCTAGTAAAAAAAAAAAATTGTTTTCTCAATTTAGGTACTAGCAACGATCATGAAGGTTTTATACTTAAGCTTTGGAATCTTTTTCAGCTTCCAATCTTTCTAATTCTCGCATTTTTTGGGCTTTTTCTTCTTTGGCCTGTAATTCAACAGACTTTTCAGTGTTTAGTGGAATTGTAGCTAACATAAAACTCAAAAACAATAGGGAACTTCCTAATACAACAGTTAAAAAGGCTTTATGTAAAAAGTCTGCTACTTTTGATCTCAATGGATATTTATATTCTGTTCTAACTCTGGCAAATTGGTTTCCTCCTTTACCTCCGGTTTTAATATGAGAAGAAACAGCTGAGTTTTGTAAATGAAGGTTGATTGGGTTTTTACTTAGTTTTTTGGCAGCGTTAGAAAGAGGATTGAAAGCTCTGAACATGATGAATGATAGTGTTTCTCAGTTAGGTGTGTATGGGGTTTTTCGTATATTCAAAAGTCTTTTAATTCTCTTAATAAATGTCTTATAAGTAGCACTTTTCTGTTTTTTTTTTGTGAGACGATATTTCTATAGAGTTGAAAACATGAAAAAAAGAGGAAAATTTTTCTTGCCTTTTCTAATGGGGTGAATTGGATATTACGCCATATCTCCGACAACTTATAGTCAACCATTCTTGAACGAGTTACTTTAATCAAAATGTATTAAATCAGGTTTGTAATAATTTCTACATTTATATTGAAGTGATTCTTGATATTCAGAAATATAAAATTTGTAACTGTGATTTGTTTCATCTTATTATCTTACTATTATTTGCCGTAATCAGCAATTTAAGAATTAATCAAAAATCGGATGAAAGGCTAACTTGATGTCAACATGTAAATGTAAACCTGTTGGCAATTCGTGGTCACAATTCTTTTCTTTTTTTCTTTTTTTATTCATCAAAAAGTGCTTTTATTTTAAGCGGTAATATATATACATATATTTATTCAATAATCGCCAACTTAGTTATTTAGGTAAGGAATCTTTGATCTAACAAAGTTGACTTGATTTTGAAGTTTTTGTAGTAAACGATCCTTGGTTGAAGGAGGGGTGTAATGGCCGGCAGTAATAAACCATAAAGTGTTTTCTTTACATTTTTCATACAATTGCTGTCTATCCAATTTACTGAAAGAGCTTTCATCATCATTAATGATTTTTTTCTTTTTCAAGTTAACCAAGTATTCCTTCAAGTCTTCAGTGGACCAACTGTCTAAAGTTTCATCCCAGAAATTTTTCAAGTCTTTTGCTTTGTTGTGAGCTTCTTTTTTGTTGGAAGAATATAATTGATCAAATTTATCTTTGGATTTTTCAACTAATTCATTTTTATTGTCATTAATGGTGGAGGCACTGTCGCCAGCCCACTTCTTTAAGTTATCTAAAGACCAGTCATTAAAAAAAGAGCTAATGTGGCCGGTTTGCTTGGTCAAGGAAGATACTACTTGATCGTAGTAATCATTAAAGGTATCTTCGTTATCTTTTTTGATTTTTTCAATATTTTTCAAAATTTCATCTTTGGTTTCGTAAGTCTTCTTAGAAGCAATGTTGTATTTAGAGCTTAAATCTTTTTGTAAAATTTCTAAGTTTTCAATACTCCAATCTTTCAAATCTTCAAAGTTGTCTTCAGATTTAGATTTCAAGTTATCTAATTGAGAACTGATTTGTTTTGATGATTTCTTTAACAATGAATCACCATGCTTTTCAAACTCACTCTTCTTTTCGGCTAAATAGTCACTTATGTCATTAGACAAGTAGTCAATATAATTGTTGTCCTTGATAAACTTAGCTAGATCTTTATCACTGTTGAAGTTGAATTTTTCATCAAAATCAATGTTGTGAGATTTCAACCACTTTACTAAGTCTGGCTTTGATAGATTATCTAGCAAGGATTGGATCTTAGCATCTTTGTTTTTAGACTTGTTTAACAAATCTCCGCTCCAAGAGTCAACATCCAAGTTTTTCAGCAAATCAGACTTGGTTTTCTTTAAAGTACCTGACACTTTGTACAAGTTTTCTTTAACCAACTTCTTTAAATCATCACTACTTGCTTTCTTTTGGTGCTTGATTTTATACTTGTCTAACCATGTAGTCAAATCATTGTCAGACCAAGAATCTAAATAGCCATTTGATAAGTAGTAGCCAGAAGCCTTGACACGGTTGCTCAAATACTTAAAGTTTTCTTTACACACCTTAACCAACTTATCTTTGTCATGAGTGGTAGATAAGTCTTGAGATAAGTAAATGTTGTTTTTCTTTAAGAAATTTCTTAAACTTTCAACATCCCATGAATCAAATAACCAAGAAGAAATATCGTCAGAGGATTGCTTGAAACTTCCGACTTTGTCTTTAATATCCTTGGTTAGCTTAGCGTCTTTAATCTTTTCCTTGGTGTCATGAACTAAATCAGAATCTTTGATGCTATTGAACCAAGAGCTTAAATAATCTGGAGAGTTTTCATAGTTTTCATCTGAGATCAATTCGTGCCATTTGCTGGAGCAGTAGTCTTTCAAGCTTTTACTTTTTTCTTTAGTAAGCTTAGTGATCCCGTGATCATTTAAGAATTCAGACCAGTCAGTGTCTGTGAATTTACTAAATAAGGAGCTTTCATCAGTGTCATCAACAACAATAACGTCGTTGTTTAAAGCATCAAGTATCGTATGGCTGTCTTTACCCAAAACAGTTAACGAAGTATTCAAGAGCAATAATATAGAGATTAATAGTTTATTTTTCGAAAAAATCATATTTGTTTTAATAGTTTCGTTTGGTGGTTGAGTTATGTACTATTATATACATTACATTAAAAAAGAATTGTTTCACTCAACTTATGTAAAAAAAAAACACCATCCTCACTGCTTATATACTGTAGATTAATGATCCAATCCTCCCCACACTTTCTGACATACGTTTACAAGATGTAACAATGTGATCATTAAACATTTCAGCTTACTTTTTTTTTAAGGGGTGAGTTTGGTTTAGAAAAAAGCCTTACGCAATCCCCCAACGTAATCATTTATCTCTATGAATATTTAAAAAAAAAAGAAAAACAAATTCCCTTATACCACGTTCTATAACATCTTAAAACTGACTAAATAATGATTCAATGTGTAAGGGGAGGGGGTTTTTTTGTATGTTGCTCAAGTTTTTAAAGGGGTAAGAAGGATAGTGACATATAATTCCATGCATTGTAGTGACGAAAAAAAAAAATACACAGTTGGAACAAGTGTTCAATTTTTAATAAGTTCATCACTCGTATTATCCCATTTTAAAAACGTATTTGGTTCAAGTGCTACAGTAAACCCTCTTGATAAAGCATTTGACACTCAAGGTGTAATTTCCTCCATATGTGTAGAATAATCATATTGTCTGAAATGTCTTGCATTTATATCCTACTAAAAAATCAAAAGCACTGTGCCGTTTGAGTTGCATTTTTTTTTAAGCGTATTAAATTTTGGTTTTGATCACGTGATAATTAGCCGCTTTTGGCACACGTGACTTTTAAGCCAAAAGTTACCCTATCAATATAATTTTTTTTATTTCCTAAATGGGCCTTTTATAACATCAAGCAGCAACAGCAACAAAAAAAAGAAAGCGTCTCGTAGAGATGAAAAACTTTCAGTTTAGTGTTTTTGATTTTCTCATGTTTTTTTAAAAAAAAAGCTAAGAAAGAGTTTATGCTACACATAAAGCCAACACGAAATATACTAATTAAACCCCCCACAGTTAAGGTCACAAAATGAGCACTGATGAAAAGTCAAATATAAAAGAGGATACAGCAGTTATTCCTTTGAGCTCGAATTCTAACAAGTTTATCAACACCGTTCTTAATCTTAACAGCAACAACAAATATTCAGATGTTGCCAGTCAACAATATTCCAAGCTTATACAAAACAAAATCAACTCTTCTTTACTTCCTACACCTATAAATGAAAAGAAGATTGAGAAATCTACAAAAGACGGCTTGAAGAAACTTGCACATGCTTCTATCTTCGAAAAGAAGAATTTTGATTCTTTAAATCTAAATACTATGAAACTGAAAAACTTCCAAGAAGTTAATACAAGAGTTAACAAACAAGCTAATAGATACAAAAGTCAATATTTGAACACCCAGCAACTTGCTATTCTGCAAGAGGCTTTAGAAAATTACACAAAGTCAATTAAAGTAGATGAATCATATTACCAGATTCTTATGGGCTTTGAATCTGGTGTTTTGTTGAAAAACAAAGATGTTGATGATGTTTTTCAATATAATTTGAATATGATACTGAAGCTGAGCAACTCTGTTAATCCTGACTTGAATTTTTTCAAACCAATTATGGAAAAGTTGATTCCAATCATTGAACATGAATTGAGCAATGACAATATCATTTCAAAATCCACATTTCTTACCTCTATCTTGGTTTTGAGAAACTTATCCCAAGATTCAACTATTTTGACCTATGTAGTTAAAAACTTAATGAATCCAGTAATCAAAATGATTAATCATGTATTGAATCACTTTATATCAAATGATAATAGCTATAATTTGCTAGACATAAGAATTGAAGCTTTACAATACTCATTGGATCTACTGGAAAACATTGCACTTTTTATAACAAACAATAAAACCAATAATACTGAATCTGAAGGAACCATTAATATTTTGTTCAAAAACATTTTAACAATATACGATGAGTTTTATCATTCTTTGGATTCCAAAATTTTAATTCCTATACTAACAACATTTGCTAGATACATTACCAAAAGTGATTTAAAGTTTGAAGGATTTGTAAGTATTGATTTTATCAAGAAAAATATCAACATTCTGTTGACTTTTGATAAATCCAGAGAAAATTTGACTATTGCGGTATTAGATTTTCTGCAGCAATACATATCAAATGATGAGAGATTTGACTATATTGTAAACAACACTGAAGATAAAGAAATTTTGAAACTGCTGAAATCAGCATTGATTAATACAATTACACCAGAATACATGGACTACTCGGCTTTAGATAATTATATCAAGGAAATAAATAACAATAATATACTAAGCATTGAAGGCAAGAAGCCTGTAGAACCAGAAGTTGAACAACATGTAGCTTCTATGCCAAAGCACGTATTTGAGAGATTATTAAAACTGGATGAGCCAGAAAGATCCAAGGTCTTTTTGAGGTGTTTATTTGAGCCTAGTTTGAATGAAGAGTTCCCACAAATAAAGCTTTGGAAAGTTTACAATGAAATGTTCAAAGAAAAAGTTTTGGAAAGAGGTGGAGAAATGATTACAGCTATCAATTACATCAAATCCGTTCCTACTGTAATTTACGGAGCTTCTGCTATAGTCAAATATGATGAAAACAAAAATAAAAGATTTGTTATTCAGCATTTGAAACCTAGAAAGTTCTGCATTGATTTAGATGTTGCTAATGAAACTATGGATGCTATATTCTTATCGAATGAATCATTAGTAGAAACTGAAACCATTAAAAAGAAATTCGATCTAAAGAATTTCTTTAACAACTCTTCCAACAACGAAATAATGAGAATCTCTGTAATTTTACTAAAGAAAGTTTTGTCAGCATCAGACAAAAACGAAACCAAGGCTGTACTGAAGGGATTAATCAAGTTAAATCCACAATTATTGGCTGAATTTAAAGAAATGGTTTGAAAATAACAAATTTTTTATTTGGTAAAACGTTTATATAAATCTAATTAATGACTGTATATTTCTTCAGTTTCTTTTAAAACGGAAGCGACAGAAGTAACTTGAGGTTCAACTTTATTGATGTTTAGTTTCAACAAAGAAAATGTTTCAAATCTTTGCATAAAATTCTTTTTTAAGTTCTCAAAGAATTCAGTAGTCTTTAGAGTTAACCCGTTAACATTTTGCATATAATCAATGTTCAAAAACTCTTCTAATACGTAGGAATGTAAAGATAAATCAACACCAATCATACTCAGGTCTTGTTGATTCATCCAAATGGACTCAAAAACTTTACGCATACCCTTGTATTCAAATTCATCCATTTTCTCTAATTTGAACTTTTGCATTAATGAAATAAAGTATTTGGTTTTGGATAATCTCAAAATCATATCTTGCATGTTGTTATCTTCAAATGCAGTGACAGAAGTGTTCAAAAATTGCAAGTTTTCCATGTTCATCAAACCATGACTTTGAACAAATCTTAGGATGTATTCCTTTGAAGCATGAATTTCCGTAATCAGGAACTCCAAAATTTTAAAGTATTGTTCTTGAGAAAACTTGTAGTTGTTAATGATTGAATCTTCTATTATCATGACTAACAATTCCAAGTCTCTGGTATTTTGAACTTGATGGAAGTGATAGTTCATAAATTCGTTCATTAATCTTTCGTAAGACAATCTACCAGGTTGGATGTTGTTACTAGCGCTAGTAATCTTATCCCAAACAGATTCTTTATCGTCAAAAGATAAGTAAGACTCATTTGTAACATTCTTTTTGTTGAATCTCAAAAGCTTTTGTTTGTAAATAGATTTTGATAAAGCTGATAAATCAACAGGAATATTGTTTTGATGTGGTAACCAACACATGACATTATACAGTAAGTTTTTGTAGTAATTGACACTTAAAGTAGGTATGGAAGGGGAATTACTTTCCAAAGCTTTGGCCTCAAAGACTCTTCTCAACTTTTCACTCTTTATCAAATCCATTTGACCTAGTTGTAACAAGTAGCTTTCAATCAAAATTTGCTTTTCTTGTATGTCAACATGAGGCATATGTTGCTTCATGTAGATAAGAGTATCATTTAGAATATCAGAAGCTAATTTAATGTTATTCATTTTTATCAAACCAGTAACAACTGCAGATGACATGGCTATTGAGTCTTTGATATCAAAATTGTTATCAATTAAGCAATAACCTTGATTCAATACTGAAGTTTCTTTGATGCAGCTTTGAATAGAGTCATTTAGAGTGCTTAGGTCATAACTGAATCTGATTTTCAAGTATTTATAAATAGGGTCATTGAACTTATGGGATAGGGATAAAGCCAATTCAGGTAGTATCTCATATAGGTACTTTGATGTTTCTACGCTTTGATATTGCAGAGATGAATACAGTAAAGATTCAACCAGGTTTTCAGATAAATTGTTTCTCAAAATTTTATTATAAGTGGTTTTGAAAAAGTCTATGGCAATGTTGAAAAAATCCTTTCCGTTTGAGTTGTTTTCTTTGATAGCATCTAATGATCCGTTCAAAAGAGCTAAAATGATATCATGGTATGTAGAGACTAATGGCTTCATCTTCATACTTATCAAATCTTGGTAACATGTCAAAATATGGAACATTCTTTCATCTAAATCCTTGTTGTCCATGTCTCTAGAACATAAAGACTTGATTATTAAATCAAAAGTCTCAACGTTTGGAGTACAATTATTTCTTTTCATTGCTAGGTACAAAGAGTAAATCTTGTTTAAATCGTTATTATCATAAGCTTTATGGATTTGTTCCGTTAGAGTATTAGAAAATTTAAAAGTATTCAATGTCAAATCAGAATCAGCAGGCCATATTTGTTTAGTTTTTTCATAATATTCTTCAGTTACAACAATGTTTTTATCATTTAACCAATCATCAAGTTTCCAATTCTCAACAACTTTAATATGTTGAAGTAGATCTTGATCTTCTACTTGCTTTTGTTCATTAAGAACATATGATTTTTGAGCTTGCATTGATATGGACTTTAACATATCAGTATCGGTCAAGGTCTCAATAGATGTTGTTTTATTAGGTTCAATATTCAAATTTGTAAAGTTGCTAGCCAAAGCATTGACACATTCTTTCTTTTGATTTATTGTAATCTTGCTTGTTTTTGGAACTGATTCTTCTTTAAATGCAACTTTTTTATTTTCTTCATCTTCAACTGTTGATAAAAGCACCTTTCCAATGCTGTTTTCATTTACTAGTGCATGATGTAATGAAGCATAAGTTAAGTGTGATTGTCCATTATAGGAAAAGTTGGTCTTGTCATCTTTATGTTTTTTTTGTTCATTTTTGCTAGATTTACCTGTATAATTGTAATGTGTGTTGTTTAACCCATCAATATTAAACCCATATGTGGCGGCTGTGCCATTTAATTTGATATTTTTATCAACTTTTAAAATATTTGATGAAAATCCATCAAATGACATTCTTCTGTTTCTTGTTGTAAACGAAGAGCCTCTAAATCTTGTTCTCTTCTTTCTTTGACTTGATCCTGACATGCTTCTCTTCATTTTCATGTCTTGACTAGAATCATTTTTCTTGTTTGAAAGAATAAAATCTTTGTCCATTCTGCTGTCTCTGTGTGTTCTTAACTGTGATTGTTGTTCTTCTAGCTCCAAAATACACTTTTTCTGTACATTTTTCAAGACAATAGTCCCTGTAGCTGCTCCAACTGTTAAAGAGGCCAAAGCAAACGCAGTCGACGTTTTGACATTGCAATTCGATAGAGATGAATTTGGTGTATAGTAGTTTTGTGGATGTGTGGCTTTTTTGTATAAATTGATCTTTCTGAAATGCATCGTTAAAGTATGGTTCAGATGGCTATACTATAGCTCTTGTTATTTAGTTTTTGTTGTAAATTACTTGTTTTTTTCCTTGGTTTCGTATTCATATAAATATATATTATTTTAAAATTTAAAATATGCGTTTAAAGAATATTCATTTTTCAGAGACAGCAAAAAAAAAAAAACGAAAATTTTTCTCCAGATTCTAGAGTCGAAGACCCGACAAGAAAAAAACGGCAAATGGATAAATTTCCTTTTTAGGCATTAGACGTCACTTTCGGTTAAAAGCATTTGGTTGGTTTATGATATCGGACATAACACAGCAAATGTGATCTCTTATCTCTTGTGGCAAATAGAAACCCCTCGCTTGGTTGGAATTCAAAAATTATAGGTAACACTTATATAGTATAAACAGCTTATTCTTTGATGGAATATTCTCTTCTCCACTTATCATCAATCTTGGTTAAGTAATAAGTTCCAGAAGTTAAATGCTCAATAGAACCCTTTGGAGAAATATCCTTTTGCAAGTGCAAGTCTTCTCTTAACTTCAAAGCAGCTTCATATTCGGTCGGAGATACACCAATTCTAGCGTCCAACTTTTCACTCAAGTTTAACTTGGAGATTATGTTAGTTAAATCACCTTCAACAGTAAAGGAGAACAAGGAAGCAGCTAAACCAGAACCATAAGAGAACATACCAACTCTCTTACCTTGCAATTTCTCGTTACCAACAAATTCTAGCAAAGAACACAAAGAAGAGTATACGGAACCAGTGTACATGTTACCAATATTGGTTGGACCAGTTAAGGACAAAGCAACTCTTTCATCAAAGTATGGCTTGGCTAATTTTACAGATTGTCTTTCTAAGTCCTTGTTCTTCAAAGATTCTTCATCGGACATGGTCTTGAATTCTTGGTTCAATTCTGGTAAAACAGTACCTGTGGTATCATGCTTGAAATCGTTGTATAATAATCTAGCATATGACTTTGAAACTAATTTACAAGTTGGAACATGGAAAATGTTGTAGTCAAAGTGGTTCAAAATACCACAACATTCATCAGAAATTGGCTTTTCAACTAAACCGTTGGCAACAGCCTTCTTGGAGTATGATTTGTAAGCAAAGTCCAAAGCCTTGACGTAACAGGATAAAGAGTAGTGACCATCAACGACAGGGTATTCAGAAGTGAAATCTGGCTTGTAGAAGTCATAAGCATTTTCCATGTAGTTACCTCTGACGTGATCAAATACAATTGGAGCATCAGCACCAATCCACATGGCAACAGTACCAGCACCACCGGTTGGTCTAGCAGCACCCTTGTCGTAAATAGCAATATCACCACAAACAACAATACAGTCTCTACCATCCCAATATTGAGATTCAACGTAGTTCAAAGCATTGAATAAAGCATTGGTACCACCATAACAAGCATTGATGGTATCAATACCTTCAGTATCGTGATTGTCACCCAATAATGAAGATAAGTAAGATTTAACAGACTTGGACTTATCAACTAAAGTTTCAGTACCAACTTCTAATCTACCAATGGTGTTAACATCAATGTTGTAGTTTTTGATCAATCTGGATAAAACAGTTAAGGACATGGAGTAGATGTCTTCTCTATCATTAACAAAACCCATTTTTGTTTGACCTAAACCAATGGTGTATTTACCTTTTGAAACATTGTCAAAGGCTTCTAAATCTTCTTGAGAGACAAATTGGTTTGGAGTATAAATTTCAATACCCTTGATACCAACATTCTTTGGAATTGATCTTTCAATCTTTTGTTTCTTGCAAGCGTTTTCTTGAGACATAATTTGTTTATATTGATGTGAATGTTCTAATGGTAACTATCAAAGTGACTTTTACTTGGGGTATTTGTTAAGTGTTTATACTCTTTAGAAACAGAAATATTAATTAACCAAGTCAATATTAAAATCTTCCAATAGAAGGTTGTAAATAGCAAAGCCAAGTGTCATATATGATAACCACATATTCTGAACAGTAAAAAAAAAAAATATCATGTGAATTAAACGCGTTTAATCAAATTGTATGAAAAATTTTTAACCCGATATATTACGCTGTGAATGAAAAAAAATTTTGCTGTAAGAAAAAAAAAAGAAAAGCGAGTGATGATCGGATATACTCGTTTATAAAAAATAGATGGTGAGCGGAGAAATACAAGGTGGTTATATCCGATATGGTTTTAATAACAGTAGGTAGTTCTTTTTTGTGTGAAAGCTACACGCTGGAGACGTCGGGTTGGCTAGTTTTTGCCTATGCTTGATGTATCGGATCTATGAATGGAGTGTGAATTCTGACGATATATCCCTCAGTTCTATGAATGTTGTGTGAATTCTCAACATATAAAAACCATTTTTTTTTTTCTTTTCTTTTGTGCTGCTTTCTGGCATCTCTACGGAATTTTTTTACGCTGACTGCTAGTTGCTTGTGTATTTATACAACCATCTTTACATTTAAAAACACTCTCTTTTTTTACAACTTGAATAAAACTTCAGTTTAAAGTGTAAACTACAACTGTAACAACACGTGACTAATATCTTTTGGCTGAATAAAAAAAAGCCAAAAAGTAGTTTTTTTGGTGTTTTACTAAATTTATCACGTGATACACCATTTGTTTACACCAACAATCCGAAATAGGAAATACCCTAATAGCCGCCATCAATATTTTTCCAAAAGAAAAAAAAATATCTGTAACCCAAACAGCTGTGAAACACACACAAAAAAAAAATCATACTGGATTTAGCGTGAGTATAGGTGTTTTGAAAATAAACATACATATAATTTTTTCTTTTTTGGCTGTTTTCTGTTTTTAATCTTATTCTCAAAACATCGATCAATTATGGCAAATCTGTTTAATTAATATGATTATTTGATATCATTAATCAATGATTAAGAATCAAGATGTTAATAAACAAAAACCAAGCTAAAAATTTAATCTTTTTATAACTTATTCTTATATTATCGAAAACAAAGAAATAGTATACATATTCATTAATACTGATTTTTTATATAAATACCCAATAAAAATAATAAGACAATTACAGATAACACAAGAAGTAAAAAAAAAAAAGAAAAAGATAATAAAGTATGAGAGAAGTTATTAGTATTAACGTTGGTCAAGCAGGTTGTCAAATTGGTAACTCATGTTGGGATCTATACACCAGAGAACATGGAATTGGTAAAGATGGTTTTTTACAAGAAGGTTTAACAAAACCAAAAGGTGGTGATGAAGGATTTGGAACTTTTTTTCACGAAACTGGAAATGGTAAATACGTTCCAAGAGCAGTTTATGTTGATTTAGAACCTAATGTAATTGATGAAGTAAAAACAGGTGAATTCAAAGACTTATTCCATCCAGAGCAATTGATCTCAGGTACAGAAGATGCATCCAACAATTATGCCAAAGGTTATTACACTACCGGAAGAGATATCATTGATGAGGTTTACAACAGTATTAGAAAAGTTGCCGATCAATGTGACAGTTTACAAGGTTTCTTATTTACCCACTCCTTGGGTGGTGGTACCGGTTCTGGTTTGGGTTCTTTGATGTTAGAAGAATTAAGTGCTGAATTTGGAAAGAAATCCAAGCTAGAATTTGCTGTTTACCCAGCTCCACAAGTCTCCTCTTCTGTTGTTGAACCATACAATACTGTTTTATCCACACACTCAACACTAGAAAACGCAGATGTTACTTTCATGGTTGATAACGAAGCCATTTATGATATGTGTAAAAAGAACTTGGGTATTCCAAGACCAGACTATAAGAATTTAAACAACCTTGTTGCCCAAGTTGTGTCTTCAGTTACTGCATCTTTAAGATTTGATGGTTCATTAAATGTTGATTTGAACGAATTCCAAACAAACTTGGTTCCATACCCAAGAATACATTTCCCTCTTGTATCTTATTCTCCTATAACTGCTAAGTCAAGAGCCAACCACGAGTCCAATACTGTTATGGAAATGACCAATGCTTGTTTTGAACCAGGTAGTCAAATGGTCAAGTGTGATCCTAGACTAGGAAAATACATGTCTTCATGTTTGTTATATAGAGGTGATGTTATCAACAGAGAAGTTCAAACAGCTGTTGCTAGCATTAAATCTAGATCAACTGTCCAATTGGTTGATTGGTGTCCAACAGGTTTCAAGATAGGTATTTGCTATGAACCTCCTACCGCCACTCCGGACTCTCAACTAGCTGATGTCAAGAGAGCTCTATGTATGCTAAGTAATACCACTGCTATTGCTGATGCTTGGAAGAGAATCGATAAGAAGTTTGACTTAATGTACTCAAAGAGAGCATTTGTTCATTGGTTTGTTGGTGAAGGTATGGAAGAAGGTGAATTCACTGAAGCAAGAGAAGATTTAGCTGCTTTAGAAAGAGACTATATTGAAGTTGGAAGCGACTCTTACGGAATTGATGAAGATATGGGTGACGAAGCTATTTAAAATAAATATTAATAATATAGTAATAATAATTAGGATCTGGGAATAGCATTCATTATTTATGATTTAATAATTTTTAATTGAATGAAATAACAAAGTAAAACATCATCAATGATTTTACCTTTTTTTTCTTTTTTGTAGTAATAGATTATTCACGTGTTAAGTTATAATGTTGTCTGAGGAATGCTTTCTTAAATGGCCATTTCAATATGTTGATTTCCTTACGAGATTACGTTGCACCCAACAGCCATATTTTTTTTTTTTTACATTTTTTTTATTGAATTTTTAGATTTATGTTATTCAAAGTATATTAACGATGCATACTACAACCCAAACGCTTCAATTGACCATGTTCAAGGCAAACTTTAAGCTTTTAAATAAAGCAATTTTAGGATCCAAGTACACTCCAGAGTATAAAATCTACTACAAAAACCCAGTCACATCAGAACTTGGTTCTTTTTTCCATGATATTCCGTTGAAATCTGAGAAAGATAATGACTTATACAATATGGTTGTTGAAATTCCACAGCACACAAATCCTAAGTATGAAGTAAGCAAAACTGATATACTCAATCCTATTATTCAAGACACGAAAAAGGGAAAAATGAGATTTATCAACAATTTGTTCCCACACAAGGGATATATAGCCACTTACGGGTCTATACCACAAACTTGGGAAGATCCAGCAATGGAAGGTGATAATGATCCATTGGATGTTTTGGATATTTCAACTGGTAGAAAACTTGAAACAGGTGATATTCAACAAGTAAAGATATTGGGGAGTTTAGGATTAATCGATGATGGTGAAATTGATTGGAAGATTATCAGTATAAGCAATCAATCTTCTGACTTTGGAAAAGTCAATTCTTTAGATGATGTTGACAAAATCTATCCTGGTTTATTAAAAAGTATAAGATTTTGGTTTGAAAACTATAAAGTAAATAACGAACAAAAGAATCAATTTTTACACGATGGTAGATTTTTGAACAAAGAGGAAACTCTAAGCATCATAAAAGAGTGTCACTTATCTTGGAAGAAATTAATGTCAAAAAGTGAAGTTGAAATGAACATCAAAGATCCAGTTATTTTCACTGAAAAGAATGTTTCTAGTAATTTCAAAAAAGACCTTAAGCAAAAACTTAAAGATTTCAAATCTAAAAAACAAACTGAAGAATTAGCAGAAGAAGATATTGAAGGTTACGATGGTAAATGGTATTTCAAGTAAATCATGTAAATAGTACAACATTACAAAAAAAAAAAAGAAAAAGAAAAATTGTAATGATATATATAAAACAATCAAAGTGATTTTTTATATAAGGGTTTATTTATTTCATTTAAACTAAATAAACTGGATTAAATTATTATTGAATGTATGGCCATTAGGGCTATTTTTCATTTGATCTTAAGTAGATTTCTGGGTAAAAGAAAAGAAAAAACAACCGAATTAAAACGATTGTACTAGCTTGTTTGGTCTAAGCCATGTTGCTGTGCTTTTCCCATTCTTCATCTTCATTGGAAATCATGTTTTCATCGGCAAAAACATTATTTTTCTCTTCTTCAACAGGTTCCGTACCGGGTTCACAACCTTGAACCCATTGGACTTTAGCCTTTTCGTTGACAATACCACCTAAATCAGTAGATTCAATTTTTTTGGACTCCAAAAATTTGACAAAGTAGTCAGAGAAACCGTATTGATCTTTTGGTAACCAAATCAATGGGCACTTGTCAGAGACCGAAGGTAGATGATAGTTTCCAACATAAGTTGCTTCATCAATTTCTTCTTCTTGCATGTATGACAATGGTAGTTTCAATTTACAGTAAGCATAAGACTTGAATATGTAAGGTTGGAAGAATCTCTTGTAATATGGAACAGAGTTTTCATCAACCAAAGTTTCAAATGTATCAGCCAATAATGGCACGCTAACCAAACTGTTTTCATTTTCATTAATAACTGAAGTTGGCTGCTCATAAGTAAAGTCAGTTTGAATAGATTTCATTATGGTAGATGAATCTTTGTTACCAGTGGCATTACCGTTCTTAGTGTATTTTCTCATAACGTATTTTGTTGGCAGTTCCTTAACATCTTGACCTTCAGCATCTCCACCTTGAGTGATGTTCTTGTAGCTGTTAGTGGATGATTTACCGTCCTTGGCTACCATACATTCCAAAGGAATTGCACCAGTGTTCAAATAATCAAAAGATGAAGACAAATTAACATGAACAAATACAGTAACACATAAACAAATGATTTGTAAAATGATTGGACCCCAACCCTTACCAACAATGAATAAACCTAATAAACAAATTTGACCCAAGTATAAACCAACAATTGTTTGGTATAAAGCTCTTGGATAATGGATACCTTTGGAATCAACATTTTGGTCGTAGACAAAACAGAAGTTGTATAGGTAAGCAATGTATAGTAATAAGAAACCAACAAAACCAAACAATAGTACTATAGGAGAAATCATAGCATATGCAAAGATAATAACAGCTAAATTGGTAAAGACAGGGAATGAGGTACCATATTTGATAGATGGGAGACTAAAGAATCTGTTATATTGTTTTCTAACAGTCTTGTCTAAGAACATACCCAATAAATGGTAAACAATTAAACCAACAACTTGAGCTAAAACACCAGAGGCACCACTTAAACCTTGTAAAATGATATAAGCAACAAAGAAGTTGGAAGATTTAGGCAAGTTGGTGGCTAACAAAGACATAGCAGATGATGGCTTATTAATAATTTGAGTGACAGTAGAAGTAGCAGAAGAAGCAATTGTGGTAACTAAAAAGACTTGAATGACTTGGAATGCAAAGTAGGCTTGTTGGGTAAAGTATTCAACACCTTGAGATGAGGTAGCACCTTGAGTAACACCCATCTTTCTGATGAAGATAGGTAGCAACATCATTAAAACAGCTAATGCAATAGTAGGAGCTAAAGATGTCAATAAACCTAATAAGACATCAGGCAACTTATTGATGAATTTCAACCAGTGAATCTTCTTTTCCAAATAAGTGATTTGTGAGATCATACCAACGAATGCAACAGGAATAGTCCATAAGATAACCAAAGCAACAATAGCAGCAACGGCACCAAACTTTCTACCCATTCTTTCCCACCATAACATTCTCATGTTAAACCAAATGACATCTTTTGGTTCGATACCAACATACTTGGTGGCCAATTCTAATGGGAAGGCAGAAGAATTAGTTTGATAGGCAACTTGAGCATGGTATTGACTTTCAAATTCAATGAAAACAGAGTTCCAAGCTTTGTTATCATCATGGTTAGCTTGTAGTTCAGCAATTTCAGTGTTTAAAGTATTAATTTCTTCAACGTAAGTATCAATAGAATCTATTTTTTTACCAATCAAAAATTTGGTCTTGTGTTGCGGTCTCTTCTTATTGATTTCAAAGATTTGAGAGTTGTCTTCACTGTAAGCAACATTCAATTGTTTTTTCTTGATAGTTTTACAAGCCTTGGCAATAAATCCATTTAACAAGTTTTCCAACTTGCCAACAGTCTTAGATCTTTGATTGACTTTTTGGGTTAGTTCAGGAGAAGCTCTGGAAATGTATACTTTGCTAACCCCTTTGAATAACTTTTTTATTTCAGATTCTACTAAGTATCTTTCAGGAACGTTTTGGTAAAGAACAGTTCTTTCGGATAACTTAGAAGCATACTTCTTTGAAGTAACAACAACTTGTCTCATAGCAGTAAAGTACATCAATTCTCTGTAAACTATGTATAAGAAACCCCAGAAGAAAATCCAGCCAACAAATACATGTGCATAGTATCTGTGTTTGTGTTTAACATCACCAAAGGCTAATTGATCTAATCCCGTATTGTTTCTACCGTTGGCAGCATTGATTGGGAATAAAATTGGGAAAACGTATAACAAGGAGAAACCACAGTATAAAGAGATGATGATCAAGTATCTGGTGAAAAAGTAACCATCAATACCAGCTTGCTGTAAAATGAATCTGTCAGATTTGTGTAATAATTGAATCAACCAAGAGTAGTAAGATCTGGACAAAGCCTCAGTTCCATTATTGGTTAATGTCTTTGGTCTATAGATTCTAGGTTGTCTGTCTTTTAAAACAAGGAAAACAGAAACTAAAACACTAAAAATAATTAAGTTAGTAACTATAGAGGTAATAACTTGCTGGGTAGAAGTACCAGCATGTTCAGCAGAAGAAGCCATATTTGTTTTTAGTATATAAAAGGCTCTGTTGTAAAATATAATAACAAATTGAATCAATCCAAAAGCAAACTATATGGGTGTATGTTCTTTTGGTTAAAAATCTATCTTCTAAATAAGTAATAATTGCTGTTTCTAACAATTAAATGTTCTGTTTTTTTAATATTATTATTTTTTTTTTAAATTAAAAATATGAAAAACAAAAATGCTTATTTACTTTGAAATTTGAAAATAAATGTATTGATTAATATTATCACGTTATATATTTTATTTGGTCTTTAATACCTAAGCTCTTCTGTATGTTAAAAAAAGGAGAAGATAATATCTCTGAACTTAAAAATTATCCCAGAATCGTGAAGTCGATATTCCCTTATATAGAGAACAGCACAGCATGTAGGAACAATGGCTTTGATTAGCGATAAAGGAAAAAAAAAAAAAAGAAATTTTTAAGCAGCACGAAACAACAAAACGCTAAATTAAAAAAGCAACTAGGCGTTTATGAGTAAACGCGCTTATATTCTTTTTCGGGAAATCAAAATCCAAAAAAGGAAAAAAAAAAAAAGCATCAATATCAGCGGGCAGTTTTGGGTACATCGCAATTGCAAAAATTGTATTACGTCATGTTTCATATTTTGTTTCATATTTTTGTATGAAAGAAAGTACATTTCTGGTGTGGATTGCATATGAGCAAGGCTGGTCTATTGATAGAGCAAACATTATTCATTAGAGTTGATGAGGTTGAATCAATCGATTTATTAGGAGTTTTGCTTAGAACTGATGGATTTTGGATTTGCTTATTAATAATCCTATTGAAATCATTTGAATTGAATGCTGGGATATAACTCTAAAATATACTATTTATTATCTTTCCTAAAAGGGTAATTCAATAGAAACATCCCTTCTTGGTAATATTTTATACTTTGGTTTTAATAGCTTATGTAATGAAGAAAAAAAAAACATCTCCTTTATCATTAGGAGACATCCGTATACATCAGTATTATGTCTAAAAGAGGAAAAAGTATCTTTTGATTAGCTTATGAAACACATATAGTGATAATCTGATCATTGATATAATGGCTGAAATATATATATATTGCTTATCAGCTGATGCAGCAGAAAAAAAAAACACACACACATAAGCAGTGTTAATATATGGCTGATGTACATCAAGACTTCATTATGCCACGCTGGAGAGAAATCCCTTTTTAGTCGAGATGGAATCTGTGTTCGTTTTCAACAACATAAGCTATTTTTTCCAGTAGTTCGTTTTTATCTTGGTAATCAGGCAAAATCAACATGTTAACACATGTTGAGGCAACAGGATATAGGTTAATACCCTTTTTGAAGCCTTGGGCCCTGGATATACAGATGCTTGGTTTTAATGTACCAATACCTCCGATAGGAAGCATGGACATGCTCGTAACAAACTCGAAAAAAGCCCACCTATCCTTTTCACTCATATCATGTTCTAAAATTTCACACAAGTACTTTATTGTACTATCCGTTTTACTATAACCTTGGAAAGTCAAATTCTCTATAAAAGATCTTGTTGGAAAGCTTTCTTGACCATTTCCAGATATCAAAGTGCTTAAAAAGCTGCAATTGTATTTAGTAAATGATAGCAGCTTGACTGAAAAATCCGTTGGTATAATTTTGACAAATCCTGTAACGAAGTGATCTAAAAACATCTCAATTTTTGGATCATTCAACTCGTAGTTGACAACTTTTTCAATGTAGAAATGCAAGTTTTGCTTATTAATAGGCATGCCTTGGTAACTTCCAAACTGACAATCCTTATATTCCATAAACAGCTCCATTGAATCAAGTTCATTGGAAGATATGGTTGTCAATGTTAACAATTGTTTATACAAATTTTCATCCTTTAACCTTAGATCTAAAAAATCAAGATGATCAAACTGGTTCTTTTCAAATTCCAATTGCTTTATTTTATCCATTTTGAGAAGCAATCTTCCTGCAAACTTCAGCAAAAATGCCTTTGAAAACTTAAATGGACAGTGAAAGCCTTCAAACATTAACAAAGCTAAAGATTTTCCTGCTAGTTCAATTAAAGGCTTATGATGGACATATTGTGCTGATTCATCAGCAAAAATATCACTTATAGAAATATCGAAAAACTCCCTTGATGGCCAAAGTTCTCCCTTTTCATAATTTAAATCAAACATTTTAGACCTTATAAAAAATAACTTCAATGAATCAGATAAAAATTGTTTTCGTAAACCATCTCCTCTACCTCTTTCGTCTTCGTAACGAACATTAAATGAAGTGTGCTGAATTGACATCATAGATTTCACTATTGATGACTCGATCTTTTCTCTATCCAAATTAACTTCCAAAGTATGGTGGCGAATGTTGCTTTGTTGTAACACATATAATTTGCATTCGTTCAATTTTGCTTTCCAGGAATCAAGCTCATCTTCAAAATTTGTTGCAGTGAAATTTTCGAATATGTCAGAAAACTTTTTATCAGCACCTGTTTTTACTTTCAAGTCAAGGTCTGAAGAGCTTTCTTGTGGAATTCTAGAATATAGATATAAACAGGGCTTGATGTCTAATGTATTTGAAGGAATTTCCAATATTTGGTCATGCTTAAATTCTTTCATAACTTTAGAAATAGTGGCATAGCCATTGTAGTTTGTTCTCAAATAGAAGTAACAAAACATCATTTCAAAATGCTCACTTCCAAGACTTTTTAATTTTTTAATAGCTGGAAGTGTTTTATAGATGCTTTCTGCATTGCTTATATCAAAAATGGGACTTGCTAAAAATTGAAAAGGAAACTTTCCAATAAAATTTTCATACCTTTGATAAATATGATAAAGGATCCAAGCATAGTTTAAATCATTTTGTTTTATTTTGATAATTGATAAAAAGAAAATGCCAATTTGCTTGTAGTGGCTTTTCAAAGAATAATCTGTTCCCAATTTTTGAGGCTTTTCAAAAGAAATGTTGACTGAATAATCATGCACTTGTTGAAGAGATGAACTTTCAACAAAATGATCTATCAAAAGGCTGTACATTATGCTGTAATTTTTAAAACATAAAAAAAATGGTTCAAAAATTCCCATATTTCTTGATCCATAAAATTCTAAACTGCCTATTGGAAACTGTCTAATATGCCAAATGTGATTTTCTGTAGGTACCATGAACTCATATGTGTCTTCTTCAAAAATGAATTCTGTCAAATTAGTTGAAAATAACGCAATCATCATTGCAAATGTGGGTGTTATTAGTTTTTTAAAAAGTCTTTTAACCACATCCTTTCCAGCTGCTGAGGTTAGAATCGGTTTGATAAGTCCACATAAAAAAGAATCATAATTGTTGAAATAAAATTGATTTGGATAGATTAGTGAAGCATGTAATTTGTCTTCCTCCAATATTTGTTTTGTAAAACAAAGCAATGATTCATCAAGGGATTTATGGAATCCAATCTCATCATTGTCAATGGCATCTAAAATTGTATTTAATATTCCAATAATATTTTCAGGGGAAAGATGCCCCAAATCTTTATCTAGCCATTCTTTCATCTCATAGAAAAAAAATCCAGAAGTCATTTTAGCTTTTTGAGTCATTTTCTTCAATAGCGTAAACCCAGAATTTAATTCCATTTTCATAAGCCAAAGGTTAGTAAATTTAGATGGAATTACAGGGTGTGTTTCATTTTCTATAAGTTCATTGTACATTTGCGGAATTAAAATACCGTCCATAAATTTAGCATACCACTGTTTCCTAAAAAGATACAACCTAAATTTGTTTTGAATAGTAGTACATGCTCGTATTTTAAGCTTTTGATGTTCTCTATGTTCTCTTTCTTTACGAGCTTTTGCTAGAATATCATTACCACTTTGTGAGGTAGTGGCAGTTCTTCCATTTCTATATCTATTTGATTTTGTTCCATGAATCATTCTTCAAATAAAAAAAACTGCACTATATATTGTCTTTCTTGGCCTTTTAATATAGTGGATGTGGCATATAATATTAGCTGATAATCAAGATTTAAAATACTACTTACTTTTTTTTTTGTTTTATGTTATATCCGGCTAATAGATAAAGACAGTGGTGAAAATAAGAAAATTATATAAAAAAAACCCCCAAGTATGCGCACTACCTTAGTTACTGTCATTTTTGGTATAGATGATTACCCTGCCAATATTCATCGGCTTTAATATGCCCATTTTTTTCAGTAAAATGTTTCGGAGTTAAGAATTAATATCTCATACTATAACATTTAAGATAAGATAGAGCAGCAATGTAATTATAGTTGTGTATCAGAAAATAGACAATTAAAAAAAAAGGTAAACTGTGTACAACCAACTAAGTATACTTAGACATTTACCTCTTTGTTTTTTTTTTTGGGATAATTTTGTTCACAAAAACATGTGTGTGATTAGTAGCAAGGATATAGCTTAAGAAAACAGTATTTTTTTTTTTTTTTTGATGATTTAAACAACTAGATG
>ERZ794936.181-NODE-181-length-38058-cov-6.526827_pt1 | contig 38058 bp, 16 predicted proteins | sample MGYA00511083_ERZ794936 | MGnify/ENA primary metagenome ERZ794936 (study PRJEB30137, sample SAMN04331409) | food metagenome | isolation source: Y2 must sample point D1 replicate A | place: Australia: South Australia | collected 2014 ... | reverse complement strand
CTCTACGCAAAGTAGCTACGCATGCGTAGCGTAGGCCGAATGAGCAGCTCTGGCTGCGATCCTTCCTATATACAGGATAACCACTGTCGGGAGATATGCTGTGTCAACACAAACTTGCCCAGCTTGCCTGGAGACATTTTTTTTTTCCGCGAGCGCGAAAGAACCTTTATCAACATTTAAAAGCTGTATTATTCGCAACACCGATGAGCAGTTCAAACTCGGACACAATCAGTAGAGCGTTTATCATCGACTTTCTTCTAAAAGATGTTCATAGCATAAAGTGTTGAAAAACCAAAAAAGTAGCTTCCCCACCAGGAGTCGAACCTGGAATCTTCTGGTTCCAACAGAAGTGGTTACTTTCGTAGCCAGACGCCTTGACCATTGGGCCATGAGGAACGAAGCTTGCCGTTTTCGTATTTTGAGGACATACATACTTATGGTTGTATAGAATCGCCAAAAAGTCAGAAACTTCGGGACTGCCGATAATATAGATTTTCAATTTTGTACCAGACAGCATAAAAAAATTCAGTACGACTGAGACCACAAAAGCCACAGAAAAAACACCTGAAGCTAAACTTGAAGGCAATTGATTAATTAAGCCTTCAATCTTAGCCCCAATCGCTCACGCCCCAGTCGCGCCACTAATATGGTGGCCCTGCCCCACCGTAAAAGACAGATCCCAAACCACACACAAGACCCACAAAAATTTCTCAAAATACACCCTAGAATGAAAGTGAATATAGTTATACGGTTTTCTGATGCCAACTCGGGCGCTAGTGAGCACTCTGACCTCGATATACCACTTCTGATCAACTTTAAGCGGGACGATGTGAATAGGCTTGTGAATGCGTCGTGGCTCAAGCTAATGATCCGAAATCAGGTTGCCCCAACCCAGCGGAAACGACTCAGGCTTATATACAATGGGCGGATTCTCAACGATGAAACAAACATCAAAGAAGAGGTTTTCGAGCCAAAATTGCGCCAGATACGTGCCCTTCCAGAGCCCGAGGAAAGCCTCAAAATATACGTACACTGCTTGATTGGAGACGAAATGACTCAGGCGCAGCTCGAGCAGGAAAAAGAACTAGACAGAAAGGCTCAAGGTCTGGTGACAGACCCGCCTGTAATAGGGTTTGACCGCCTCCTATCACAGGGTATGAGCGCTCTGGATGTGGATGATTTGCGCCGCCAATTCCAGCAGATATACTTCCCTGAGGGCATGACAAATGGCAACAGTAATGGCGTGGCCGATATTGAGGAGGACGAGAATAGACAGCAATTCATACGCGAGTTAGAAGAGCGCTGGCTCGAGTCTACGAATGGAAGTGGAAATAATAACAGCAGGCCCAGCTCGAGGGCGCCCGAAGACACAGAAATGGGCGGCGGGCGCGGAAATTTAGCAGAAAGGGCCGCAGCAGAATTGGAGGGTACTCATCATAACGAAAACCTCCTTGTTGGTCTTTTATTGGGCACTTTTTTGGGCGTTGTCGCGCTTATCTTCTTGCTTGTGGATGACTCGCTGTTCAATGACGCCCAGAAAATGGCCATGGTGCTCGGAATCGGCATCAACGTATTCATTGCGTTCCTCAGGGTCGGCTCTGAGTATAGCCCCTAGTTTTGGCGACTCGATTGTGTTATGGGACCTCACTGTTCAAGAGAAAGTCCGACTTCAAGATTTTGTGCATTGTCTGTGGACTGATCAATCTCTGGCTATAAAAATTGTTTCCATCGATTTGAGAACGGAAGCTCACGAGTGAAGCTGGCCCAAGAGCCCGTACACTTTTACAACGTGACCGCCCATTCAAGACACTGACGAGACAGACTGGACTAAAATATGATTGAGGGTTGATAGCTCAGCGAGTCAACTCTGTACCAATCTCTGTTGTGCTACATGCTTCACGGCTTAACAAGCTTGTGATGAATAGTATTCTCTACTTTTCTTTGACACCACCAGTTTTAACGCGTGTGGGATGATCTTGAACGCGAATTCCTTTTGAGAAAGAATGATATGGAATAACACCGCTGCTGTTTTTGCAGCACCACAGCACGCTTAAAACTTGAATGATTTGCGAGAAATGCCAAATTTTCAAAAACAGCATCCCCGTTCGAACAGTTCTAGCAGACCCTGAGTTTTCAGTTGAGAGGCACCAATTGTGTAAACTCACACAGTCCTGATAGGGCACCCAGAGATTCGATCTTGCTCATGTGTCAAGGCCACGGAGTAAAAATTTTACAAGTCTACTGAATGATTTTTTTTTTTGAAATGTCTGACCTGCCAGCCCTCAAGAATCTCCATGCAGACGGTAGCAGAACCACCGGCGGCGTTAGCCAGATCCATGAAAGGGCGTTAAGATGGTCGTTCTCCATCACTGGATGTTGTTCAGACCAGAACTTGACACTCGCCAACTCGTAGGGATAACGTGAACAGACAAGCAACACGGTATAAGTTCTGGCGCCGCACGGAGAAAAAAGAGACCGTGTGAGAGCGGCGATGCGCTGCTTTATATACCGCGCGGTGCGGGTTACCCGCGACGAGCTTTCTGTAATGCCCCAGAGAACCACTCAGGGCAAATATGGAATTTGAGGGTTAACTATTTCAAAACCTAATTGGTGCTCTTTTGTTTGCTAGGCATCAATTCCGCTTTTGGAAAGACTTAGATGCATTTGTTTACTTCGTTATGCTCAATACAACATGTCTTTTTCGTCATCGGGCCAAAGACTTCTATGATTATACTGCATATGCTAACAGATCCTGCATATGGATACAAAGTAAGCTTATCAATTCTGGAAAATGAACGCTGAGCAGCTATTTAGGCTTTGGGCAATACTTTTTTCACGCGTTTTCTTGCTGAAGGTCCAGAGTTTCATCATAAGGAATAGATGTGATGAAAAGTGCCGCATATTAAATATAGATACAAAAAATCACGTGCGTTTTCTAAATCAAATCATATGCAGTCCCGGGCCGAAAGCGCTCGGCGCGCGGCTCGCCGGGTAGGACCGGGGCATGCCAAAGAAGGCTCAAGCTAGTGAAAAAGAGAACGTAACAAATCTGACTTCAGGTATGCTGCAACTCATAAGAGCAACTTTTCACAAACGATCGAAGAAAAGAAGAAAAGAAGCTTATTCGGGCCCTGAAAAAATGTAGGTCCTGGTTAGTGTGTACGCATATGGGCTCATATTCTCTGATTCATTGATGCTACGATTATCGGGGGCCCGAATTTAGACGGGTGCGGGTCAGAGGATTATGAGGAAAAAGAGTCAACCCAAACAAACGAACGCGTGCCTGGTAAAACTGCCTTGACAAAGCCAGAAACTCCAAAATAAATCTCACTGGAAAAAATTCAATCCAAGCAGTCTGAAACAAAGCCTCTCTTTTTTTCTTGTTTTCGATCTCATACAATTCCCCACCTCGGAGTTTGGCGGGCCCCGCGTATCTCTGGTCAATCGTTTTCCCGCGTTTTAAGATTACTCACGCGCGATCAATAAAGTAGCAGTGGTGGAGAAGCGGGCCGGGTATTGCACAGGACAGTAAAGCCTCAAAAGTTTTCCATTGATAACCAAATTTCAAGCACGGTTTCTCCAAGCACACCACGGAACAACGCCAGAATATACCCGCTATATTTCTGCAATCTGGATAGATCCTCACTGTTTTTTAGCTAGAATATTTGTGTTTCTTGCACATACTTTCGATTACCCAGACCCGTTCTCTCTATTAGTCACCCCATACAAATATGTCTGACCCCAAGCCGTTGCCCTTCGTGTACCAGTTTCTCTCAGGCGCCATTGCCGGCGTATCGGAAATCATGGTCATGTACCCCTTGGATGTGGTGAAAACAAGACAGCAATTGGCCACCACTGCTGACTACAACGGTACCATTAGATGTTTGAAGAAAATCGTTGCCGAGGAAGGTTTTTCGAGGTTGTACAAGGGAATTTCCGCCCCTATCTTGATGGAGGCGCCAAAGAGGGCCATCAAATTTGCAGCAAATGACGAGTGGGGAAAGTTTTATAGAAATGCCTTTTCTATGCCGCAAATGACACAGTCCTTGGCTGTTTTGACCGGTGCCACTGCCGGAGCCACGGAATCGTTTGTGGTGGTGCCTTTTGAGTTGGTCAAAATCCAGTTGCAAGACAGAACCTCCAAGTTCAACTCGGCGGGTGAAGTTGTGAAACATATTGTGAAATCGAACGGTGTTTTGGGCTTGTACAAAGGCTTGGAGTCGACTTTGTGGAGACACATTGCATGGAACGCGGGCTACTTTGGTTTGATCTTCCAGGTGAGATCATTGATGCCAAAGCCCAAGAGTTCCTCTGAGAAAACGCTCATAGATTTGACCTGTGGTACCATTGGTGGTACTTTTGGTACGATGTTGAACACGCCGTTTGACGTGGTCAAGTCCAGAATCCAGGCCGGCTCCTCGAAATACGTGTGGACGTTCCCCTCTGTGCTCACTGTGGCCAAGGAGGAAGGTGTTGCCGCTTTATATAAAGGTTTCATCCCCAAGGTCTTGAGATTGGGCCCCGGTGGAGGTATCCTCTTGGTGGTGTTCACTACGTGCATGGATTTCTTCAGAACACTCCAAAAGGATTGAACAGCCAGCTGTATATATTCATTCAAGGTGATTTTAGATAACTGTTTGCGTAGTTATTTCCTCTTATTGCGTTCACCGACCCAGTCTGTCTCGAGAACAGAAACAAATACGTCAACAAGCTCTCTTTGCTTGGCAAAATCCTCATAGTCTCTATACTTGTCAAGGTACTTGAATGTCTCGGCGTAGTTGTTAGCTTCGATGCTGATGGTCGTCGAGGCAGAGCCTTCATCGACAAAAAGCGAGAGTTCGTTCAAAATGCGGGTGACATCGCTAGGATGAACCTCTGTTTTGACCAAGGCGAGTTTCTCTTTGAAGCCTGCAAAAGCTCTTTCAATGCGTTTGAAGTTTGTCTTCTTCACAATGAATTTTCCGAAAAGCGCCTCCAAACTCTCATGCTGCTGGAGCAAAATATAAAGCAAGTCAAAGTTCACGGACTTAGCAGGATGGTATCCTAGCGAAAAGAAATCGGGGCTTTTTTCGATGACTTTGTCGAACACAGGGCTAAGCAAAAGCTCAAAAACCGAAAAAATCTCTTCAATCAAGTACTTCACACCCTCTTCATTTTGGCTTCTCGCAATGAATCTCATAAAATTGACCAAAGACTGATAGAGATCGTTCCATGCATAAGTGCGAAGTCCTTCTGTAGGGTTAGCCTCGGATTCAAGAAGAATTTGATATAACACGGTTAGTGCTATCTTTGCATTTTCTAGGTCCAATTTCTTGGAGAGGTTGTACCTGAAAGTTACCTGAAGAACATCGATAATGTAGAGTAATGCATCTTTCTCGGCACTGTTCTCGTCCAAGGGAATCACTGGGTGCTTGTGGTGACACAACTTCCATTTGTTCTCGTTGATTTTCCGACTCCGTAAACCTTCTATACTGTCCGATTTTGGAGACGTCAACTTAAGCATCAGGAGCAAAGAGACTCTTGCTCCAAAGCTATTTATGCCTGATCTGTACTGGTAGTGGTGCACATACAGAGATACACAAAGCCATATGTCGAACAACGCAATTTCGTCACCATTCTGGGAGATAAACTCTTTAGTGAATGCCTTATTGCGCAATAGCTGGAATATCTGGAATGTTATTGCAAGGTAAGACGGGCTCCGCACTGCAACCTCCGAGTCCGACCCGCTTTTCACATACTTGAGTCGCTTTCTATGTTCGTAAAGGTCCACCTCGTATAAAAAAGGGTCGACTGGATCCAACGTTACCTCTGAAAAAGAAGTGACGGTGATTGTGGTATCGATTGATAAGTATCCACCAGTGGAAAGTGTGTTTCCTGTGATCCATCCAAGGAAAGATGAGTGTCTCAAGGAGTGTCTGAGTATATCCGGAGACAACTCGTAGTAGTAATTGAAGATTGCTGCCAACTGCGATACTAGCCTGGTGTTCAAATTGTCGAAAATGCCTTCCCTCGTAATATCAAGCAGCTCGAGAAAATGAGAGTAAATGTTGGGCGAAGTATCTTCCGGAGTAGTGATATCGAGCGATAAGGAAACTTTGTCCACAAGAATGAGAGTGATGGGGCAATTTGCTAGCGAGAGGTAGATCCCATAAATTTTCATCACCGTCTCATAGGATAGCCTGAGCTCGGGTGTTGCGATGCTTTTGCTTTGTGACTCATCCTTTGCCTCTAATATAGGGAACGTTTTAGCTGTAGTTCTACTCAATAGTGCCAGAAGCGTATGAGAAAGATCCACCTGAAAAAAACAGAAAAGCAAGCTTTTTACCACAGCGGCCTCATTCGAATTAGCAGTTCCAGCGCCAAGCGTTAATGCAACGAATAGTGAATGCAAGATCTCGTGAATCAAAATGATGAGCTTTCTGAGGGCACTCGCCCTTTCGAGGTCATTAAGCTCGATTGCTTTTTCAATGAATGTTTTCGTATACTCCAAGAGCGCATGTAAGTGAGTATCGCTCGGAGCTTTGCCCGACCCCGGAGGCCCGAAAATGACTGAAAATGCATCTTTTCCTTGCTTTTTCGCGTTTCTGGAGATCCTTGCAAACCATATGGTAAGAACCTCTGCAATGCGAGATACAGCTGCGTTTCTCTGTTCATCAGAAAGCTCAAGCTCAGGGGTTTGTACAGAGAAAACCAAGTCTGTCTCGGGGTCTTGAGAGATCTCGGATTCCAGGATTGGCATGGATCCTTGCGCCTCTCCTAGGTCAACCGCATCAGGAATACTGACAGCATCAAACAGTTCCGGCACCGAGCTGGGTCTTCTTTGGAAACTCAGCAAGTTTGTGATATCCTCGCCGTCCTCGTCGTCGATAGTTCCCACGGGATTTTCTGGTATTTTGGGCGGCGCGAATTTCGTCTCAGAAGAAGTTTTGGGCGATGCTATGACGCTATATGAGTGTCTAGAGGAATCCGGCACCGTATTTGTATCTTCAGCGTCTCCCTTAGTATCCATGATTTCCTCAAATAAAGAGACGCCATGGCAAAAGACCCGCCCTATACTGGCCACTGATCTATCTGGCCCTGTCCACAAATGGCCCGCTGCCGAATCAATTGCTCTAGAAAATTCCACTTCATTGATGTCAGCGGTAAATAACGCACCCACCTCCTGTTCTGAGGCGTCACTGTCGAATATGCGGGTGTAGTCCATGTCGCCTTATGAGCGTAGCCTCAACACTTTAGTTGGACTAGAGAAAAAAGAAAAAGTATGAACTTCGAATCACGGAGCTAGGAAAACGGGAGAGAATAAAAAAAAAGTCCCTAGCGCATGCGTTTCATGAAAGTGCACAAAGTCTTGAGATTATAAGTGTAAAATGAGTATAGCGTGGGGCCGGGCCGACTAAAATTGATGGTGGAGCACAGTGGAGCGTATTGGGCCTAGCTCGGAGCCTCGGACACGAGACACGCACACAGTTGCGGGCCACTGGCTCTGAGCGATTTGCCGAATCGCGCTGGGGCCCCACAAATATTCTGTGGCAGGATTGAAACGTGGGGGAGGGCCCATTCTTTTATAGCTAGGAGAGATGCAGCCTGTCTAGAAAAGGGTCATGCTTTTTGCTTATGATTCTCTAATACTAAATTTGCTTTACTGCTTTTTATTTACAGCCATGTGGGCTCGCTTGATGGACCTTCCTTGTTTCACTTTGATCCCAGGCTCTGGCTCTGGCTCTAGGGCCAGGCTGCGCGTCGGAGCTGTTCCTTTCAAGGCCAAATCGGTACGCAGCAGAGCTAGCTATATAATGTGCGGTATAAAGCCAGAGAAAGTACCGTCACAAGCTGAAACATTGACTTTTTGTTTTTTGCAAGAAAAACCAACGCTTTGAGATTTCCGAATCCCTTGATTGAAAAGATTTCGACATCACTTGTGTGCTCTTTTATCAGATCTGTTGTTCCCCCATTGTTCCCCGAAGGTCCTTGGCGAGCCTCACTTTGGAAGCTCCACTGCGCACATCGAAGGTCTAACCAAACCTCAGCCCCACTATAGCGCATGCCTCACAACCGAGATATTGTCACTCGAAACAGACCAATTGGTGAAGCGTTTGGGTTAAACATTCCAGAAATTTGATCTTACATCGATAAACGCTATTTTCGTGTTAACTTTTTTTCCATACAGAAAGTTATTTCCTGTTGATTGCACTATTATTTTGACTGGCTGCCGCGTCTCATACACCTACTTCCAATTCTTAAGAGAGATGAAAACAGACCAGTATCAGAAATTGAGTCATCTCGAGTCCAGTGAAGCGATTCCAATGGAAATTCTACGACTGCAAGATGGAGATCCTGATGCTGCGAGAGATGACAACCTCGACAATGACTCAGATTCATCGGTGACGTCACATTTATTTGCAGATATAAACGAATTCTCGCAAACTGTTGCTGGAGACGAAACTTTCGAGGATGACCCGAGCTTTCAAAAACTGTGGTATGATTTTAAAAAAGGCGTTTCTTCAAGCAAACTTATGCTTGTGCTCTCAGCGGCTATTTGCCTTCTACTATGGGTGATATTCTTGGTAGTTTACTCTAATGGGAATGCCCGCCAAAAAGCTTCCTCGCTATGGCATGGGGCAGACACGAATATTGCCAATTTGGGACACAGGAATATCACTCTCAACAACTTTGATCCAAATAACCAAAACGTGACGTTTGAACATTACAGAAAGGGTCTATACATGCCCTCTTTCAACACTATGAGGTGGCTTGAATCAGCACAGTTCCCACGGTCTAGTGACTTATCTACGAAAGGCTACTATTTGACACGAAAGGGCGATAAGCTCAAGGTGCTCCTGGCAGACTCAACCTATGAAAAAACAATCCTTGACCTGAACCAATTCTCATACAATAACAAGTTTTACTATGCGCAGGACGTGACTTTAAATCCGGGGCTGGCGGTAGACGATCCTTCTGCATTTCATGTGCTACGTTCTGATCTGGTCTCGCAATGGCGTCATTCTGCATTTTCGTATTATTGGCTCTGGAAGCCGGTCACTGGAGAGGTTTTCCCTATACACTCCAAAAATACAGAGCAACCTGTCAAAATCCATTTTGCGAGGTTTGACCCTTCGGGGAAACACGTCGTTTTCGGTTACGAGCACAATCTTTATATCATGAACCCGGAAACACGCGAAGTTATGGCTCTCACAGAAAGTGGGAGCCCAGATCTATTCAATGGCAAACCAGACTGGGTGTACGAAGAGGAAGTCTATCCGCAGGACCACATGTTGTGGTGGAGTCCCAAGCTGAAGTTTATGGCTTATGCTCAAATCAACGATACAAATGTTGCGCTGTATAACTTGGACTATTACGTGAAAGGAGCCGGGGAAGTGGCCATGAATTACGATGACCTTTCTAAGCGAGATACCAGGATCAATCAGTATCCGCAACATACCTCGGTCAAGTACCCAAAACCCGGCACTTCCAATCCTGTTGTACGCCTTTTTCTTTTTGATACAGCGCTGAATCTCACTCAGGAAGTCACGGGTTTGGCTGATGAAATAGTAGGGCATGATTTCATACTCTACGATGCAACTTGGATTGATGACGAGAATTTGCTTTTGAAGGTCTCCGACAGGCACAGTTCAGTGCTTGAGAAACGACTCGTCAACCCCTCGAAATCATTCCATGCAGAGCTAATTTCCACGCAAAATGCATCGGACTATAATGGGTGGATAATGAAAGCCTCGCCAATCACAGTCATCAAGCGAAAAGACACAGTGCAGTACCTCGACCGGGTGGTGGTGAACAATCTAGTACAGCTAGCTTTATTCGAACTGGCAGGTGCTCAAAATTACTCGAAAGTTATCGGCCCCGTCACCTCTGGGTCGCCATTGTCGTATGATGCACTTGAGGACTGCGTATACGGCGTTTTCGGCACGAATCTCCATTCTGCCTTCTCATTGATTTCCTTGGCGAACAAGGAACAGCGAATTCTTGCTGGGGATGGCGATTACGGTCTCAATTTCAGCCCCAACGGACAGTTTTTAGAACTCAGATATAATGGGCCTGACCAGCCATGGCGCAAGTTGGTTAGCTTGGCCTTAGTGGCGAACAACCTTGGTTATGTCGGCGCTCTCGATCCGATAAATGAGTCAGGGCATCTTTCTGCCGTTCTCACAAACACAAATTTACCCACAAAAGTCTTGAGTTCAGTCAAGGTTGGCCGCGAAAATGAGGAGGTGAACATGCTTGAGGTTTTCCCTCCAAACTTCAAAAAAGATGAAAAGCATCCACTCTTGGTGCACGTCTATGGTGGTCCTGGGTCTGCCACGGTCACCAGGGCGTTCGGGGTAGATTTCCAGGATATTGTCAGTAGCCAACTAAACGCGGTGGTGCTCATAATCGACCCCAGGGGAACAGGCACGGACGATTGGAAACTAAAGGCGCATCTGAAAGGCCATATGGGGCTCTGGGAGCCACACGATATTCTAGCCATCACAAAAGATTACATTGCGACCAATGCATATATTGATGAGGAAAAGACGGCGATCTGGGGCTGGTCTTATGGAGGATTCACGACGTTGAAAACTTTGGAAAACGACAAGGGAGAAATCTTCAAGTATGGGATGGCGGTTGCGCCGGTGACAAACTGGCTTTTTTACGATTCTGTCTTCACGGAGCGCATCATGGGCAGCCCTAGTGAAAACAAGAATTACGAGGCAATCTCGCGGATCAATGAGTTTGCCCATTTCAAAAACGTGAAAAGGTTCTTGATCATGCAAGGCACTGCTGACGATAACGTGCACATGCAGAATTCTTTGTGGTTGATGGACAATTTTGATCAGGCTGGAGTTGAAAATTACGATGTGCACTTTTTCCCAGATAGCGATCATTCGATTTTCTACCACAACGCGAACAATGTGGTTTACGACAAATTGTTCTGGTGGCTCAAGCAAGCCTTCAGCGGGTACTTTGTCTGAATAAAGGGACAATAAGTATAAGCATGCAACTATTATACACCATAGTGGAATTATAGACATTTTTGGGAATCATGGACATTTCAAGACACTGAGTACGTGTATCATTGTAGATGGACGGTGTTAAAGGAAAAGGAGCTAGGCCTCGACTAACCGTTACGGATCAGTATGCATCTGAGGGCTTGCAAAAAAACGCCAGAATAAAAGAACGAATAGCTTGATTCTGAAGCAAGTGTTGATGTCATGAGTGGATACTCACCAAAAGACTTATTTGTTTCTAAATGCACTCTCTGGAAGATGTATACATGTGCGAAGCTAGCTAGGGGTGGGATTTTAGTATACACTTTCGTGATGACTTGAATCAGCAATTCTGGCTTTTCCATCCCCAATCAGAAATACGAAGCGAAAATTTTTTTGTGCCAATTTCATCACTAATAGTACTGGCAAGCCCAAGACCGTCTTTCAAGAAAAGGCCGTATAATCTTCGCGAGCCAATTGAACTAAGCCAAAGACTAGTCTTCAACGGCATACCATCCTAAACATTTATATTAGACTTTACGTTTAATGCTTTATGTACATTTTTTGTTTCTTTGCGTTCTCCGATAAAAAATCACATGCCTTCAAGAATCAACCGATATTGGTCCGATTGACTTGCTCTCACGCCAAATGAAAACTTCACCGTTTTTCAAGTAAACAACGGAAGAAAGAAAGAATCTTGATACCCAAGAATTCAAAAATTATCAATTTTTTCATATATTTATATGTGTGTATTTTAAAAGAAAATAAACTGGCTTCGAAAAGAGACTACAGTGTGGCTGGGAGACGTCCTTACAAGGACAGTGGCTAGAGACACTACCTGGCTAAACATTTCAAAATCTTCTTGTGTGATATTTCCAGACCCAAATAAGCATGATTTCTTAATCAAACCTTTTGCACGGCCTCGAACTGGAGCTCTTGATCTATGGGTTCTCAAAAATGTCCTATCCTCAAAAAAGGTGTTTACTATACTAGAGTGAGTCTCGGTCAATTTGCACCCACGCGGCCAGCCTGCATATAGCATGGCACCTGGCGAAGAGCATCTCATCTCGGGTGGGTTTTTTTCACCTTCACATATACCAAGGTAAACATGGGGAAAGCGTCAAAAGCCACAAAAAAGTTTCAAAATAAGCACTTGAAACACACGCTTGAGCACCGCCGCGAGGTGCAGAAGCAAAACAAGAAAGCGGCGCAGAGAAGAGGTAAGGGCAATGGGTCGTCATCTGAGCCTGCAGAGACCAAAGAAAAGAAATCCACAAGGCCCATTTTCAACGACATGTCTGTAGATGAGTTTTTTGAGGGCGGATTTGAGGTCCCCAAGCCAAAGAAAGGCACTGTTTTAGCCGCCGAGGATGCTGAACTGGCGGAAGATTCTGGAAGCGAGTCTGAAGATGAAGATGAAGATGCGGAAATTGGTGAGGATTCCAATTCCGATATCGAAATCGATGAAGAACCAGAGAATGAAATTGAGGCTTCAGAATCTGAAAACGACGCAAATGACCTGGACGCTTCGTCCGAGGAAGAGGACGAGGAAATGATGAAGAAAGATATGGCCGCGTTGGAAAGCAAGGACCCAGAGTTCTATAAGTACTTGAAGAATAATGAAAAGGAATTGCTTGACTTCGAAGGGGTCAACCCGCTAGACGCCATGTCCGAAAGTGAAAGCGGGGAAAGCGACGGAGAGGGTGAACCAGCTGCAGAGACGGCAAAACCCGCTCGCCGCAAGACGGAGATCTCGAAACAGCTCGTGGCCAAATGGGACGCGCAGTTGCAGGGCGAGCCCAACGCCAAAACGATCCAAAACGTGATTGCCGCGTTCAAAACCGTGGTATACATCAGCGGCGACGATAAGCGCGAGTCTCGATATAGTTTCAATGACCCGGACGTGTTTGCCGACTTGATGTTTGTTGGGTTGCGCCGGGTGCCAGAAGCGGTGCAGAAATTGGCTCCATACAAGAGAAACCTGCGGGATGTGCGGTCCGTTGACGCGAAGAACGCACAGTCCAAGGTCGTGGGCCGGTTGATGAAGAGTCAGGCTGGCGCTTACATCACGCTTTTGCAGGATATCAATAACACAGAGACCGCCGCCGTGGTGTTGGCTTCTGTGCAGGAAGTCTTACCATTTTACATTTCCCAGCGTAAGATCCTCAAGCAGATCTTGGCTGCTGTTGTGGATGTGTGGGCGTCCACCACCGACGTCGAGACACAGGTATCCACATACGCGTTCATGAATAACGCCGCCCGGGAGTACCCGAAATCGACCTTGGACATTGTGTTGAGAGCATCGTACTCTTCGTTTTTGAAGAATTGCAGAAAAACCAATGTGCACACGATGGACTCACTCAATTTCGCCAAAAACTCTGCCGCCGAGCTTTTTGGTATCGACGAGCTGTTGGCGTACTCGATTGGATTTGAGTTTGTGCGTCAGTTGGCGGTGCATTTGCGTAACACCATTTCGTCCACCAGTAACGTTTCGGAATCGCTGGGCAAGGACGCATACAAGCAGATCTACAACTGGCAGTTCTGCCACTCGTTAGACTTCTGGTCACGTGTGTTGGCGAAACAGTGCAACCCTGAAAAGGAGTTGGTCCTGCACAAGCTGCACGAGTCGCCATTGAGGCCATTGATTTACCCTTTGGTCCAGGTTACTTTGGGTGCAATCCGCTTGATCCCCACCGCGCAGTTTTTCCCCTTGCGCTTCTACCTTATTCGTTCATTGATCCGGTTGTCGCAGGGCTCGGGCGTGTACATCCCAATATTCCCGTTGATCTTTGAGATCTTGACGCTGTCGGCATTCACAAGGCCACCGAAGAATGCTCTGTTGCCCGCCGTCGACTTTGATCACGTGATCAAGGTCTCGCAGCAGTACTTGGGCACGAGGGTGTACCAGGATGGGTTGTGTGAGCAGTTTCTCGAGTTGACCAGCGAGTTCTTGGTGTTGCATTGCAAGAGCATTGCGTTCCCAGAATTGGTCACGCCCGTGGTGTTGTCGCTCCGCCGGTTTATGAAGAAACTGAAAAACGTCAAGTTTAACAAGCAGTTACAGCAGCTTGTGGAGAAATTGAACAGTAATGCCACCTACATCACCGCCAAGAGAAGTGGTGTTGAGTATGGCCCGCTGAACAAGGCCGAGGTGCAGGCGTTCTTGAAGGAAGAGGCCTGGGAACTGACTCCTTTGGGCCAATATGTGGTTGTGCATAGAAGGTCCAGAGAAGAGAGAGCCCGGATCTTGAAGGAGGCCGTGCAAGCGGAGGAAGAGGCAAGGAAGAAGAAGAAGACCGCTGATGCTTCCATGGAAGACGCTGTTGGAGGAAGCGACGACGAGATCGATCTCGACAGCGAATAAGCGTTAGTGTTGCTGCGCCTGTGTATAACAAACCTTGAATGAAAGAAGTATGAAGTTTACGAAAATGGTTCCAGTTTCATTTTCAAGCCAAGTCTTTCGTGCAGTAATTTTGGTATCCAAGAAAATCAGGGATTCGGCAATTGGTGACGCTTAAAGTGATTTTAGGAAATTGAAGAGCTTCTGAGAGTGCCTTCCAAAATGTGCCTCATGAAAAACTGGATAATAGTATAGAGATCACTACCTATGAAATTTCTTACATCACAAATCAATTTTTTCGGAAATTTGTGGCAACATTTGAAGATAAGTTAAAAAAATGTGTTTTGTGTGTGTTTTTTCTTCACCCAGTCTCGACTTCCGCTATGATTGTGTATTGGACAAGCTCGTGGAATCATTGTAGATTATACATCTGATCTAAGAAGTCGAGATTCATGAATAATCCAAGAACTCTTTTTGGGATATACGTAGGCACCGTTGTTCGAAAACAATTGATTGTAAAAGTTTAATTCCCGAAAACTAACGAAGGTTTGATCCTGCGAGTTGGATCTGGGATGAGCCTTGCTTGCTTTGGGCCCGGACCCCGACCTCTAATAAACCTATCAAAGTTCCAAACTAAACATGCCCATTTGCAAGCGTACCGCTCTGCGTAACTTGTGCAGGTTTCGATGCCCTACTATTCCAAGCAGCCGAGAGAAACTGTATAACCTGACTTACCGTAAGCATGGAGGGTTGTTTATGTCAATAGCTCACATGAAGAAAGTTGCATAGCAAGTGATGAAATCCAATAAATAATAAGAATCTGCTCACACTAGGGGTCGATCGGGATGAAGTTTCCCACGATGCAGCTCGGGATGTTATACCGGTCACGCCTGATCGTGAAGCTGAAGCAACAGCTTTTCCGCTTTCGTCCATCCTTAGTACGGAGATTACAGCTCGTGAGCACAGCTTTCTGGCCCTTGTCAAACGCTATGGCGCCATACTTCTCCCAGAAATTCACTGCGCTTTCCTCACTCATGAGCTCGTATATGGCAAGCTTGCCGTCCTTTAAGTCATCAGTAGTGACTCCCACTAAGGATGCAAACTCCTTGTTGCCTCGATAGATTTCGCCCGTGCGTCGCCAGAGACATGCAGGTATTGCCATCAGTGTAAAAACACGATCGTAGTCCAAAAGCATGCGCTCGAAGCTTTCCTCCACCAATACTAAGTCCACGTCTTTCAATGTTTTTGCAATGGCGCGAAACGCGGGCCGAAATATCAGGAGTGGTTTCAAGATTCGCTGTCGCGACGACTGGTTCATGAAGTTGTCCATATAGCTTTGTAACCGCGCATAACCCTTGGCATAATTGTAAGGCTGGAGCAATCCGGCCTCAAGTTTTGCCTTTATCACTTGTTTCAACCGCTCTTCGGGAGAGATTTCAGTTGTCGGGTCTGCAGCCGTTAAGAAAAACTTATCCCTAGCCGAATCTGATATCATGGGCTGGCCTTTCGCGTCATGCACACCCGCTACAGGATTAACTTTCTGGGTGCTGGCCTCTGCGTCATGAAGATGATTGTTGTTCTGGGGCAAAACTTGCGGGTCCAGCCTCAACAGGCCGCCAAGCCCATTGTCTGGGAATGTGCCCATGGTATTTGTGGTGGGCAGAAACTGGAGGAGACTATTGAAGTTCGCACCGGAATTGCCATCTGGGTTCATCAGAAACGGTAGCAACGAGTCGCCTGCGGCGGCGTCATCGTTCAAGGCGCCATTAACAAGCTCCGGGTCGTCGATAATTGAGAGAAAATCGTTGAGTGAGCTGAACTCACTTCCTGCATGTTCCGAGTAGAAAAACGGTTCCTGATTAAAGGGAAGCGACTTGTTCAAAGCAATAGGCCGCATCTGCGTGTTTGGTTTTTCGTTTTGTAAAGGCATATCTGCTGGCGGCTGCGCTTCTGGGCGCAAAGAGTCGACACTGGGGTTTGCCAATATAGGCACGGGGGACGTCGAGTCACGCGCTGCTTGGGGCTGCAGATCTAGCGGTGTTGCCGCACGTGACCCGTCCGTGCCCCTTTTCTTCATTTTGGACGCCGGCTCATCGTGACAGAGGTGGCCAATGCCCCGTTTGATGCACCGCAGGCACGGCCTGGCATCGTCACAAATCATGTGCGACCGGCGGCAGTACACGCACGCCATCTCGACTTTTTTCTTTCTTTTTCGTGCCTTCGCCTGCGCCGAGTCGTTTTCACTTAGCATCAGCGTGCTTGGCTCCATATCCGTTCGGTCAGCGGCACCTGTGGTGGAATTTGAGGCTAGATTTGCCGAGTTCTCACTGGGTGCGGCATGGTTGGGGAAAGGCGGCTGCTCGCCCAGGGGTACCTGCATATTTTGCGAATCAAATGACATTTTGATATGTGTGGGTGTTTTGAAAACAATAAAAGCGATTATATCACATTCGTAGGCCCATGTGGAAGGACTTGTGCTGGCCAGGTCGAAGGCAGATGACTGTCGATGTAGGGTCCAACAAACACTGGGTGCGCGAGGAAAAACACTGTTCCTGATCACGTGCAGGACCGGGCCCGCCAACTGTGGGGTCAGTGGGGCCACATAGAATTAGTCATAATGGCTTTTGTTTGCGAATTAGCCAGACATTTCTCTCCAGAGGATGTATCAAGATCCCATTTTGACTTTAATTGAGCCGAAGCGTGGACTTGCTGGACTCGTACAGCTGTGTATCGTCGTCGCTGTCCATTGCGGCCATGCTAGCAGAAGTATGGTACGAAGACGGCACAGAAATTCTTGAAGCATTCGTAGATTGTTGCAGCTTCGTCGTAACAAACGAGTTATTCGATACCGATGCATGAATAGCCGATAACTCGCCCTGCAGCAGGCCGGTGGATGCACCGCCTGTGTCAGTTATATGCAGTACAGATCCACTTAGTGGGGTCTGAATTGGAGCCTGGCTCACCTGGGCGCTCACCTGGAGGCTACGTACGGCAGTGTTTGACACGTGTCGCTCTAACGGCTCCTGACGCTCCATGTCGACGGGAAAAGTGCCGTAGTTTGGCGCATTCTGAGCGAGGAATGGCTGTGTTTCGGGCATCTGGAGCGCCTCATTACAGAGAGGACACAGTTTGCGGAAATTGATGAGCCAGTTCGAAAGGCATTTCTCGTGGTAGATGTGCTTGCATGAAAGCACCAACACGCGGGATTTGAGTGGCACAAAGCGGCCAAGGCAGATCAGGCATTTCTGTGTTGCATAAAAGTGCTTGTCCTGGAAAAGAATATGCATTTCGGGCATCGAGTAGAGATCCGTGCCGCCAACCACGTACGAGGACGGGTCGAACTCCTGCCCTGCTGGTAACTCGTCGGTCGACGACAGCACCAGCGGAATATCGCTCGTTTGATTCGTGCACATTAAGTATTCGTAGAACAGGGCCGTGGGCACCAAGTGGTTGCGGTTGTAGATGTACACGGGAAGCAGGCGCACGTAGAGCTGGTTGCGGCGGTTGCGCCGGCGCCGGCCCCAGAGCTGCATGGCCCGGATCACAAGGTAACATAGGAGTATCATGAGTGGTGGAGATCCCGCCATCAGAAGCACCAAGCCGATGAAACCGTCAAACGACGCGGTACGGATAGCTAGGAGAGTGTCGGGGCTCATTTTCCGCAAGTCTTCGTAGTCCTCTAGCGACATGAATAACACAGGGAAGCCCAATTCTTCGTCCCTATCGAAAGTCTTTGAATACATCGTCACGAGGCCACTGTGTGGAACATTATTCGCCACCACCACCGCGAGCGGGCGCAAGTTGGCCTGTGTGATATGGTGCAACTTCTTCACAAAAGTGCAGTTTCCTCTTTGCACTATGAGGATCTTGTTCATGTACTGTGGGTGCAAATCCAGATCGATTTCCAGACATGCGCCTCCGTCGACAACAGCAAAATGGCCGCGCATTTCGTGGCTCAAAATAGGACTAAATGACGCGTAGCGAGCGATGATTTCGATGGGGGACCCGTCTTTGGTATGGTTATAGGAAATCACCAGGTCTATGGGGAAAACCGAGTTTACCACGTTGGAGAAGTTTGGGTCAAGCTCGCGACCCCATACCGTTCTTGCATAAGGCCATTTATTTGCAAATAAAGAATTCAGCTGCAAATTGCTTGAGCTGGAGCCTAAATAATCGAAATCTCCGCTTTTGTCATCTGTTGAATTGGCGTTTTTGCTGGACTCCAGGGCCTTAATGGGCCCTATATGCGCAGATAGCGAGACAAGTATAAGCATCACCAGCACAGTGGCAAAACCGGCAAAAGCCTTGAGTGAGTTTCGCATATTTCTCACAATGTTCGATTTGGGAGTTTCAAGATGGGTCAATGGTAACAGGACGCAATTTTTTGGGGTTCAAATGCCACTCTGTCACGATTGTTCCCCCGTTTCAGTGTGAGCGAGATACGGCGCTGCGCGTGTTTAGCTTAGCGAGTCTCGCTGTGTGCGCTGTGCGGGCCGCTTCGGTTATCCCAAAGTAAGTACGGTGACTCTGAGGCTTCACATGAGGGAAATTTCACGTTTGACGGCTAAATCTGGAAAATAATTGGACTTTTGATGAAATCATATACGAGCTTTGTTGATTTGACTGAATTTCGATTTTGAGTGGCAAAGTCGAGTTCATGATGTGAGTGCTTGTGGTGCTAGGGAATTGCAATTTCATCGCGGAGAGTGACTTCTGACAGAAAAAACAGAATGTCTCAAGTAACAGCATGGGAAAAAGTTTCAATTAAAAAGTATTACGTATGCACAGTACCATGAACAAGAGAGAGAGAAATTCAAGCTGGTAGTGTTTGAAATCTCAAGGAATTGAAAAAACCCATTTTTTATCGAACATTTCCAAGTAATTTATATCGGTGTCTATTCTTCTATCACTCAGTCACGTGATACACGCTGTTCCGGTGCTCTGGTCAAGTCCAATCAGATGATTTCATTCAGAAGACCTCTTCCAAGTATTTTAATTGAATTCCGGTCATAAGGTAAAGAAAAAACTTAGAATCGTTCTTTATTTCTTTTGAGTCACGCGTTAGTCGAGACCATCCGGTCATTTACTCACCCTGCGCGGTTCGCCGAATGGATTGAAAGCAAGCTGTCATGGGTTGGTTTGGAGCTCAAGGAGATACATTTTGTGTGCCACTATAGTCCAAACTTTCCATGAAGCCGATGAGGAGTTGGTCATTGTGACGGAGACAAAAACCGTCGTAGGATTTACCATATAGCTACTCCAACAAGGTTTAATTTGCTCCCCGAGGTCCTGATTGATGATCTAGTGTGATGTCATTGCTGGAATCTTGGTTGAGAAAATGCCAGCCGGAAGACCTATATCAATTAACATACTATGTTTACCATTGAACATTATTCGTCCCAAGAATTTGCTCCTCTTGAGCTCAATATACAGTGGTACGTTGGTGTACTGCCAACAGAGAAACTGAGCCGAAAAGTTCAGGTCTTATCTTTATAGTAAACTAAGCAAAGTCCCAACTTCACTGCAGTCAAATCATTATGGCTATACTTCAACCCAAGATCAATTTGGTCGTATGCTTCTTCCTTTTTTCAATCACGTCTGAAGGCTCACAGAAATTGCCTACGTTTCTGAGAAACGGTGTAAGAACAAAAATTGCCTAAGAAAAAACAAGGAAAAAGTTTTATGAAAGAAATCATAAAAAAACGCAGCAACTAAACCAGTACACTAGCCCCGTTAGCCTTTCCTAAAGGTGGGGAACGCTAACGTTGCTGCAGACGTGCGCGCCGCGTCAGGGGAAAAGGATTCTCTTGCATGGTTATATACAGGAAACAATGGTAATCGCACGACCCTCAGCACGACTATCATTTCAGCCTTGCTTATTCCTTCTTAAGCCTTTTAAAACTCCAATTGCCAATACACAAACATGGATCTGGTAGACGTGGCAACCACAGTATGTACTTTAATGAGGAAATAACAATCAGGGATGTTCTTATGAGGGATCTACAGGATCTATGGTATGGAATTGGCCGCCATTATTAGCCGCTTCAACCAGGGCCTGGACTGTCCCTCATGGTGTCATGAAAGTGACCAATTTTCCGACATTTACGGTCATGCTGCAACATCCCTTATTTTCCAAGTCAATTTAACAAGACTACGAATTTCTTGTTTTATCTCGTGATTACTAACCGCCCAGCCCGCAGAGGTTTTGGAGCCGCCGAAACAGGCGCAGGTTGAGGATATTGACTCAGCCCAGTTTGATGCGCAAAAGGACGACAGTGACGTGCGTGAGACAACCGTGGACTGGACGGTCAGCGAGGACTTTGACATGTCGGACGCCAAGAAAAAACCGGCCCCAAGACAACCCGTGCCGCCGACGTATCGTGGCTGGAAGGAGGTGGGTCATTTCGAGAATGCCGATACGCTCACGGGCGACGACGAGGCGGTCGACTTGCTCTCGCGGGGATCCCTTTTTGACCTTTATCTTCCCGCCGTCGCTTACGGCGACTGGTACCATAATGTCGGCTACTTAATCGTAGGCGGCACGCTCTCGTGGATATTTGGGTGGTTTCGTTTCTCGTTAGCGCCCGTGTTTTACGTGATGGGAATCTCGGCGATCCTCTACCGCAGCTCTGTGAGAAAGTACAGACAGAATATTCGCGAGCAGGCACAGCGGGAGTTCTCTATCAGACTGATTGAAAACGATTACGAGACAATGGACTGGCTCAATGTGTTTTTGGAGAAGTTCTGGCACTTCTTGGAGCCCTCCGTGGCGCAGATTGTGACGGATCAGGTGAATCCTATCTTAGCCGCCAGCCCCGCGCCGGCGTTTGTGAAATCTTTATGGCTTGACGCATTCACCGCAGGCACCAAACCGCCACGGATTGACATGGTGAAGACATTGGCAGGCACCGCCGACGACGTAGTGGTGATGGATTGGGGCTGTCTGTTTGTGCCGAACGAGGTTGCGGACACGAACAACAAGCAGAGTAAGAGCAAGGTGAACCAGAAAGTGACCGTGAAGGCGAAATTGTTTGGTATTGAGGTACCTGTGACAGTGTCTGATGTATCATTCAAGTGCTTGCTCAGGGTGAGATTGCGGATGATGTCTGCATTTCCACACGTCGAGACCGTAAGTGTGTGCTTGTTGGAGGCGCCACAGTTTGATTTCACCACGCGCTTCCTTGGTGACTCACCTTTCAACTGGGAGCTCTTGGCGTTCCCTGGGTTATATCCTTTCATCAACGAGATGGTGAAGAAGTACGTTGGCTCGATCGTCTTTGCGCCGCTCTCCTTCCAGTTGAATGTGCAGCAGTTGATGGCGGGCGCGCCGTTGAATTCCGCCATCGGTGTGTTAGTGGTGACGGTGAAACTGGCAAAAGGTTTGAAAAACTACGGCCGTGTGGACAACACCATAGATCCGTATTGCACGCTTGGATTCTTTAAGAATGTGTTGGCGCAAACGAAGCACCGTCTGTCAACTAGCACACCCAGGTGGAACCAGACATTGCACATTCCCATCGCCTCTTTTAGTGAGCCTTTGAATATCACTGTCATGGACTACAACGGTAACCAGTTACGCAAGGACAACTTGATCGGCACCGTGCAGTATGACTTGGACATCTTAAACCAGGAACACAAGTTGTCGGATATCACCGCGCCTGTGGTGCGCAACAACAAGCATGTGGGCGAAGTTTCGTTCGGCTTGCACTTTATGCCAACATTGGTGGCCCAGCACCAGGCGGATGGCGCGGTGATTCCACCGCCAGAGTTGAATACAGGTGTGGCACGCTTGGAGGTCACTGCTGCGCGGAACTTAAAGGGCGCCGAGGGCAAACCTGTGCTGACGTATGTGGAGATGTTCATCAATGATGAGTCGTTCATCAAGACACCCGTGGCAAAGAATAACAACAACCCTGCATACGGCGAGGGCAAGGAACATATCGTGTTTGATCGTGCGAAGACCCGGGTTAAGGTCGTGGTGCGCACGAAGGACAAGAAGATCTACAGTGTCATCAAGACCTCGTTGAACAACTTGATCGACGCCCTGCAGGTAGACGATCCTTGGTTCCAGTTGTCAAAAGGTGGTGAGATCCAGCTTAGCACTGTGTGGAAACCAGTGATGTTGGAGGGCGCGTCCGGCGCAGGCGGTTACACGCCTCCGATTGGTGTGGTGAGAGTTGCTATTGACAACGCTGAAGATTTGCGTAATTTGGAGAGTATCGGTAAAGTCGATCCTTACACGCGTCTCTTGGTAAATGGTACACAAAGGGCCCGTACCGCTGCAGTGGAGTCCACTTTGAATCCCACCTGGAACGAGGTCCATTACGTGACATTGTCATCGCCCAACCAGAAATTGACATTGGAGGTAATGGATGTTGAGAAATCGCGTCCAGACCGTACGCTAGGATCCTTTGATGTCATTTTGAGCGACCTCATCAACAAGGACGAGAAGGGCAACTATATCGAGACTGTGGACCCTAAGAAGCGGACTTCGAAGTTGATCCACAAGCGCGGACCTAAGGGGCACTTGACATACTCCTTGTCCTTCTATCCAACGTTGCCTGTTTTGACCTTGGAGGAAATACGAGAGGAGGAGGAATTGAAGAAGAAGTTCGAGGAAGAAAAAGCGAAGAAGGCAAAGAAAGCGGCCGAGGAGAAATCACTGGGTAAAAAGTCGAAGAAGAATGATGAAGAAGAGGAAGACGAGGGTGATTTCGATCTGTCGAACAAGCTCAAGTTGAGCCTCGAGCAGTTGCAGGAGTACAAGAGTGGTGTGTTAATCTTTGAGATCAAAGAAGTCGATACTACCAAGAGTGACTTGTATTTGCAGGCATTTTTCGACAACCATGGCCTTCCTGACTATGTGTCTCCTAAATTGAGGGAAAAACATAGCAAGGTCAATACCACTGGCGATGTGGTGATTAAAGAGCTCGATTGGTCTGAGGCTATTTTCCGACTTGTCAAGAAACTGGGCCACAATCGGGCTGAGAAGCCCGTGGCTGAAGCCAAGATCCCCACTTTGCAGTTGTTGAAGAATGCTTTTGACAAGCCCATGACCGTTGAATTGTCTGGAGCCAACTCCGCCAAGGTCAATGTTCAGGTGTCGTGGATCCCGCTTATTTATGCCAGCGAAATTCCACCCCAAGACACTGCTGATAACTGTGGCCATGTGTTGATTGACGTATTGAGTGCAGAGCATTTGCCCGCCGGTGACCGCAACGGTAAGTCGGACCCATACGTTAAGTTGTACTTGAACACCGAAAAGGAAAGCTTCTTCAAAAGTAAGAAGGTCAAGAAAACGTTAGACCCGACATGGAACGAGCGCACAGAGGTCACGACCGCCAACAAGTACGACTCGATTATCAGAGTGAAATGCTACGACTGGGATGTTGGCCCAGAGCCGGATGATTTGTTGGGTATTGGTGAGATGAAGCTCACAGAGGTGAACAAAGACGACGAAATCGAGATCGATGTGCCCTTGCGCGACGAGGATGACAAGGATGCCGGTGTTGTACATTTCAAGGTGGGTTTCAAGCCCGACTTCGTGCTCAACGTACGCCCTGAAAGTGCGACGAACATTGGTGATGCCTTTGGCGTAGTTGGCTCGGGTGTCGGCGCCGTTGGCCATGTCGGGAAAGGCGTGGGTAAGGGTGTTGGGAAAGGACTCGGCAAGGGTGTCGGTACCGTTGGTAAGGGCCTTAAAATGGGCCTCCACCTTGGTAAATCCAAGGAGTAGTATGTTCCTTTCGACATCTGATTATCGTCCTCAAACCTAGTAATGAACACGTTTGATATTCAAGGAGCCTTAATGCAAGATGAGCGGAAACATTTGAAATGCATCTTCCCGAGTAGGCTAGAGCTCTCCCGATACTTTTGAGCAATTTGTAACTAGAAACTTAGTTCCTTTCAAACGACGTTACCCGGATACTAAAATAGTTATCGACGTTCAATATTTGGGTGGCCCATCTGTCATCCTTCGTCTGATGCTGCCGAATGTCAAATACTTGGCTACTATTAGTGTGAAATCAACATTACTCAAGTGATACTGAGAATACACTCTTAATATGATTTTATCATTTTCTATGAACATAAGCTTTCAAGCTCGAGATATGCACATGTCATGGACCAAAACGCACACAAGCGCTGGGTTAGAAAGAATAAGTGGCTGGGCCACCTACCATGCAAGAGTCCGATCAGAACACGTCACCCAACTTCAAGCGCGGGGCGATGTTCATCGACAAAAGTTCCTGGAATAACAACTTGGCGGCATATGGAATCGTCATTTTGATCACCTGCTCCGAGCTCTTACACGTGTTACACCAAGAGCTGTAGCCCATTAAGCCACAATTGTTGCACACGTCAACCTCAAACGCATCCGAAGATATCATCAATCTCTCCAACAAAAGCTGAGAGGCACCATACGCAATGACACAGTCACGCTCCATTTCACCCAATCTCAAACCACCGTCACGAGATCTACCCTCGGTAGGTTGTCTTGTGAGCACCGCTCTGGGGCCTCTGGCTCTGGCGTGCATCTTATCTAAAACCATATGCTTCAATTTCTGGTAGTAGATTGGACCAAAGAAGATGTAGGCCTGCAAACATTCACCGGTTATACCCGAGTAAAGCATATCTTTACCCGAGTAGTTGAATCCTTTGTCAACGAGTATTTGCGACATCTCTTCCAACTTGGACCCACCGAAACACGTGCCGTATTCGAGGGAACCGTTCAAAACACCGGCTTTGCCCGAAATCAACTCTATCATCTTACCCACGGTCATTCGCGAGGGGAAACCGTGCGGATTCATGATTATGTCAGGAATGACACCGTGATCACTGAAAGGCAAGTCTTCCTGTTGCACGATGATACCACATACACCCTTTTGGCCATGTCTCAGCGAAAATTTATCGCCGAGCTCGGGCCTTCTTGTCTGCCGCAAAAGTACCTTGATGAGGGCCTGGTCGTTGTCGCTCACAGACATCATTACTTGGTCGACATACGACGGCTCGGGCCCCTTGTAATATGCCGGTGTCTCTCTATGGGACTCGGCGGACTGCATCTGGTTCTGCTCGCCCAACACAGACTCACCGGCATTGGTGGGCACCTGTTTATTGGCGAAAACCTGTCCGTTTTCGACGCGCATGCCAACCTCGCCCAATCCATCTGGGCCCAACGCGGCGTGCGGGAAGATGGGCTCACCCTTTTCGTCAACACGCATACCGCCAACGATATCTTTTGTGTGGTTCGGGTACCGTTTAAGCTGGATCGTGTTCTTACGCACGACCTGGCACCGGCCGAAGCCACGGTCGAGAGAAGCCTTGTTCAACACCAAAGCATCCTCGATATCGTACCCGGAATACGACATCACCGCGACGGTGGCATTCTGACCAGCCGGTAGTTTATCGTAATCAATCAACTCGATCGTCTTTGTCTTGACCATCGGCTGTTGTGGGTATACCATGAAGTAAAGCAAGGTATCGATTCGGCGGAACTGATTATATGCGATCGCGCCAATCGCTTGCTTACCCATAGCACACTGATATGTGTTTCTTGGAGACTGATTGTGGTGAGGGTAAGGGATCAAGCCAGCAACTGCGCCCAACACGGTGAACGGCTCGATTTCCAAATGCGTGAAGCGGAGGTTGGGGCTCTCGGCCATGTTCTTCTCGTAAAGCGCAATCAAAGAGTCGTTTTCTTCATTGACATCCAAGTATTCCACGAGGCCATGCTTCAAGAAGTCGTCAAACGCCCATTTTCCCAGTAGTAGCTTTTCCAAATGGTGGGCCTCGACACGTGGCTTGCCCGATTTGGCGTCCACAATAATAAGCGGGCGACAAACTCTTCCACCATCAGTGGCAATATGAACAGCGGCCTGGTGGCTGTTTGTGAAAATCGAGACGAATTCAGAGAACCGGCCCGCACGGCGTAACGCGCGGAAATCCCGCACGAACTTCACGGGGAATCGCGTGACACCCACCATGGTACCGTTGAGGAACACGCCGTAGTTACCTTCAGCGTAGATGGTTGCAGAGTCCACACTCATGATATCCTCACAGCCCAAAAGGAAACACAACCGCTTGATTGGTGCCTCCTCGTCATCCGTAGTGATATGGGTCATCAACGCCAAGTTCTTCACCAAACCACACGCTTCACCTTCGGGCGTATCAGAGGTACACAACATGCCGAATTGCGACGGCTGTAACGCTCTGGGCCCCGAAACCTTTCTCGATTTTTCGAACTGAGAGGAGATACGCGTCATCATGCCCAACGCGGAGATGTATGACAAGCGCAGCAACACATGTGTGACTCCAGCCCTTTCCATCTTAAACCGCTTCAAGGACCAGTTTCCTGTGGAGATGGCACGGTTCATGCCCTGCGAGATATTGTTGGAGTGGATATTGATCGATAACAATGCATCAAACTCCGAGGTCTTGCCCGGCTTCTTCAAGATCTTGTCGATGTTGAGTTTGAAATCAGAGTTGAACTTCTTGAACAAATCCTCAAACAACAACGACATCAATTGTCCGGCCAACTCCAATCTCTTGTTACCCACATAGTCTCTGTCGTCAACCATCAGCGGGTCGTGCATCGTCATCAACACCTTCCGTGCCATCGTTGCCGTGTACAATGCCTTTTCACGGAAGTTCAAGTCCGACACAGTCAAGTGTGCCACCACCGTGGTTGCAATTGCCTCAATACCTTCTTGGAGCTGGGACAATTTCGGGGCGCCCGCCCGACGGATCGTCTTCACGCGTTTTCCAATGTAGAGGAGTGCCTGCTGTTGCGTGAAGATCTCCAACTTTGCCGCCTCCTCGAAATTGATGGCGAAAAGGTCCTGATACTGCAGATTGGGCCCACACACGAGCTGCAAAATTTCCAAATCAGACGTGATACCAGCAGCTTTGAGGAAAATGACAATCGGAACGTCCTCAGCGATCGAATTGTGCTTGAGGTAAATCTTGTCGTTCTTTGAAATCACATACGTCTTCGATTTACGCTCGTGCGTCAGCGACGTGACCGACGCCTGCACCAAGCCCTTCTTCTCGTCGGCCTCAACGATGATTCTGTTTTTCGAAAGTTGCTCCTGGATCAATATCACCTTTTCCGTACCGTTAACAATGAAGTATCCACCGGGATCGATCGGACACTCCTCGAACTTCGCCATCTGGGCCTCGTCGATGCCGTCCAAAACACACTTATTTGACCGCAACATGATCGGCATACGCCCAATCTCCAAGTCCTTATACATGATGATTTTTCTGCCTCTCGTGTATTCCACATCGACATAGATAGGCGCCAGGTACGTGAGGTCACGCAATCTGCACTCATGCGGCGCCATGATCACTTCCTTCGTGCCTGGCGCCAGAGTGGACTTATGACCCACGCGGATGTCCAAGTATTTGAGGTAAAACTGCGGATCGACGTCCGACAACACGAGCTCGTTGGCCTTGATGATTTTTTTCAAATCGACATCCACAAAGAAATTGAACGAGTCCAAATGCTGCTTCACAAGACCCTTCACCTTGAGAAAAGCGGGTAAAAGCTGCCATTTGTCATCCACCGTGTTGATTGCATCGGTCAATTTCTTACCCTTATATTCCTCCTGCAACAACGGCAGGAACGCATCGTCCGCCTGGGTCGTGACACTCTCCGTGGCCTTCCGTTTGACCATTTTGGCGTGTTTCGTGGGGGAGATGAGAGATGCGCAGATCAGTTTTTTCGTAACGTGCTGCGCAGCTTAATAATGGGTGCACGGGTGCGGTTTCTTAGGGTTCGATCCGGTGCCGCAAATAATAGTGTTTGGGAAGGTGTCGATGCTTCGTGCTGTGCTTTGCATTCATGGGTTGGTCCAGGAGATTAAGATCCAGAAAGGGGGTCGAGTGAGAGAAATTGAAGACAAAAAGCTACTGAAAGTGATTTATGAGTGTAAGACCTACAATATATACAAACTTAAACAAATAAGTTTCAACAAGCTCGCGTGGCGCAGTGGTAGCGCAGCAGATTGCAAATCTGTTGGTCCTTAGTTCGAACCTGAGCACGAGCTTGTTTTTTTGAATCTATCAACCACAGCTTTTTTGTCTTCATTCTTTTTTCAGATCATCTGACTTTCGCGTCTCGAGTGTTGTCTTGGGTTTTACGGCATTGACTCGACAAAAAAAAAAGGCATGAGCAAACAACAATGTTTATTTTGCAGGATCATCAAACAACTGATTCCCCATCTCGAGTCTGGCATCTCGCCTCAAACAAGACAAATACACTTTAAGGACGCTAAATCGATAACCAGACTCAAACTTATCCACTACAGTGTGTGAGTATCAGACCGCTGTCGAATCTTCACGGGCATCTTTTCCGCAAATTTCAGGCTCAAGACTAGGCTGATTCAAATTGTGAATTCCATTTGGTGGAGCTCACATGGTGGTTTTGACGAAAATTTGCCATGACTTCTCCAAGCTGAGACACCCAAATTCAGGGATTTGTTACAACTCGCTCGAAATCTTCCCGTGCAAAGCAAGGCACTTGGACAACCAAATATGCCGTATTCCCCGAGACCATGATAATAGCTCGAACATGAATCCATGAGTATAGGCCCTTGCGTCACGTGACATGCTAAATGGGTGAACGTTAATCCACGACCAGACAATAACCTCCGAAATCTTTGAAAAAAGTTTGCCCTGCTAGACTCAAAGCAATAGCACCTCTTTCGCAAGAAACAATTTTCAAGGTGAAGATTCTGTCAAAACGTCTCAAGCTCAAGATCAGCAAACCCAGCCCGAGATCTGGTATTGACAAAAGGTACCACTATGCAGGCCAAGCACCCGTGCACCACCCCACACCTGGCGGCATGCGGCAAAATCGCCACAATCTCATCTCAAAAAGACTGGCTGCAAAATCAGTGATTACTTGGAAACAAAGTCAAATTATTATTATTGGATGCTGATTGTAACGCACGAGGACGGGTCACGCACGCCGTTTGAGAGCGGGCGGCTAAGATCCTTACTCAAAATGTTAGCCGCACTGCTAGGCTTAGCAGATCTGGCGATAAATCTGACCTTGGTAAGCGTGGCAGCATCTCTCCCCGAAAAAATCTCGGTAGATGAGCTTTTGGGATTAGCCGCCGAAAGTTTGGCGCTGAGGGTCACGGAAGAGCCCCTTTTCGCGGATTTAGCTGGCAAAATCGAGGCGTACCGTCTTCGAAGACACGTACCGGAACTGTTTGCACATAATTTTCAAATATTGAGAGATTATGTTCATCCAAAAACAAAGGAACATCACCCTTTAGTGTCTGAAAAGGCAAACACATTTGTACAGAAATACGCCGAGCAATTAGATGCCATGGTGGTGCTCGAAAGGGACTTCTCCGTGTCGTATTTTGGCATGCGCACGCTCGCAAACTCCTACCTACTCAAAAGAAATAATAAAGTCTCGGAAACGCCGCAGTTCATGTTCCTACGTGTTGCTGTGGGGATCCATGGTATGGAAACTACGGAAATGGCTTTGGAAAAGGTTCGTGAAACATATGAGGCCATGTCTACGAAACATTTCGTGCATTCTTCTCCCACGCTTTTCAATGCCGGCACAGAAAATAACTACTTGTCACTGTGCTTTCTCGTGGCAATGGGAGACGACTCAATCGATGGAATATATAAAACACTTCACAAAGCGGCGCTCATTCTGAAGGGATCTGGAGGCATAGGTATTCACATGCATAACATTCGGTCGAGTGGCTCGCTCATCAAGTCTTCTAATGGGTCATCGAACGGCTTGGTACCCATGCTTCGCGTGTTCAATAATACCGCGCGGTACGTTGATCAGGGCGGCAATAAAAGGCCCGGAGCAATCGCTGTGTACTTGGAGCCATGGCACGGCGATATCCAGGATGTACTAGATCTCCGCAAAAGCCATGGCCAGGAGGAACTTAGGGCCAGGGATCTATTCTACGCATTGTGGATCCCAGACTTGTTCATGGAGCGGGTCGAGAAAGACCAACAATGGTCCCTCTTCTCACCTAGTGAAGCTCCTGGACTCGCAGATGTATATGGAGGTGAATTTGTTCATTTGTATGAGAAGTACGAGGAACAGGGCTTGGCCACGAAAACAATGCCAGCGCGCAAACTCTGGCTCCAGATTTTGGAAACTCAGATCGAGACAGGGATGCCATTCATGCTTTACAAAGATGCGTGCAATGGCAAACTGAACCAAAAGAACTTGGGCACGATCAAGTCGTCCAATTTGTGTTGTGAGATTGTTGAATATTCATCTAAGGACGAGACTGCTGTTTGCAATTTGGGCCTGTTGGCGCTTCCAACTTACATCAAGTCGACGAGTAATGAAGTCACCTATGATTTTAAAAAATTGCATGCCTATACTAAAATTTTGGCACGGAACCTTGATAAAGTGATTGATGTCACTTTGTACCCCACTGACGATGCTCACACGTCAAACAAGAAACACAGGCCCATTGCAATTGGCGTGCAAGGCCTTGCCGACACTTTTATGGAGCTCAGACTTCCGTTTGAATCACCCGAGGCTGCTACTTTGAATCGTCAAATCTTTGAGACCATTTATCACGCTGCTGTTGAGGCCTCTGTGGAAATGGCAATAGACTTGGGCCGATACAGCAGTTTTGCCGGGTCTCCTGCCTCGGAAGGAAAACTTCAGTTTGATTTGTGGGACCACAAACCCGAGTTTTTCGACGATTGGGACGATTTGAAAGCTAAGGTACAAAAACACGGTCTAAGAAATTCACTTTTGGTGGCCCCGATGCCCACTGCATCCACGTCGCAAATTTTGGGGTTCAATGAATGCTTTGAGCCTTATACGTCAAACTTGTACCTGCGCCGTGTTCTCTCGGGCGAGTTTCAGGTCGTGAACAAATATCTTGTCAATGACTTGAAAGCCCTCGGAATTTGGAATCACGCCATGAAGCAGAAGATTGTTATCGAGAATGGCCTGATTAATAATATAGACGTGATTCCAACCGAGTTGAAGAAGTTGTACAAGACCGTATGGGAAGTGAGCCAGAAGAATATTGTCAATATGGCTGCGGACCGAGGCCGCTTCGTCGATCAACTGCAGAGCTTGAATATCTTCATGAAGACTCCGAGTATTGGTGCATTGAACTCATGCCACTTCTACGCCTGGAAAAAGGGGCTCAAAACTGGCATGTACTACTTAAGAACACAAGCTGCATCTAGGGCCATCCAGTTCACCGTTGACAAAGACACCACTGCCTCAGAGGTGGCTGCTATACCAACACCAGACATCCTGAGACTAAACAAGAATGTTTATCTCAGTTTGAAAAAGTTTACGGATCAAATGGAAAAGGAGTTGTCGCCAAAAAACCCTGTACATATCACTCCTGATTCCTCATGCCTCAAAAGGCCACGCACCGATTCAGTTCTCGCTTGCAACCCCTCCAAGAATCTGGCTGCCCTTGCTCAGAGAGTCGTCAACCATGATCTGAATGCCGGAAGCAATATGAAGTCATTGCGAAGTTCCAAAAAAAGGCAAAGGAGCTTTCATGAGCTGAGGCCTGAGGTCGAACTAGGTGGCATCAACGAGATTACGCATGATATCTTCGACACCACCCCCAGAGCGTGCAAAATCAAATACACCGAGGCCTGCGACTCTTGCTCTGGTTGACTCAAACTTGTAAATAAACCTTGTAAATACCCTTCTTCCTCTGTATTACTAGCAAATCAATATATACTAGATACCACGGTAAAAACACGCTGCTTACGGCGTGGTATGCGAACATGAACATGTCGATCGTGTCACACCCTGGAGTGAATGTCCGAGTATACAATGTCTATGATCCAGTTTCTCTGCTTAACAATCACAAACTTCACCAAGCAAAATCGTATCTTAACACTTGCCAGCGTGTTTTTCCTTACCGTTTTCAATGTGCATTGGAAGCACGACGATAATAGTATGAATCTATGTCCACCACAGAAAGCGCATACGTCACTCGGCAAAACATAGGCGACTCCTCTCGTATCGAAAAGGAAAATGGAGATACAGAGGAAAGATCTGGGCACTGATCAAATCTTCAGTGTCCGAGCCGAGCACTTTTCCAAACCTAAACGGAAACAAAAATGACGCACGTACTTCGTGATACCCTCTTATTCATTTTCCTTTAGAAGGCTTGAAGTCTTCTGCATTTGCCAGGTGCGCGAGATTCCGGATTTTACAGGCCCGAAAATCATCAGATGAACGAATTTAACAAGTCTTAAAGCAATTATCCTGCGCAATTGCCCCTGCCGCATGTAGTGTCAGAGGGCATCTCAATAGCTGGATGGGCCAGGAGTAAAAGGACGCGAGAAACAGTACAGACGCCAATCGTGAATTACCCAGAGACTCTTCTCGAGATCCAAGGCCTTTGTCTGGCGAGATACAAGTTTGATTGCACATCTGTCAAATAGAGGAAATCTCCCTGACAATCATGAGTCAAACGTTGTGAGACACATATTGTAGAACACAACATCCAGGAAGAATCCCGAAACACTCGAGCCTGAATTGGCTTCACACTAACTTGGTGACTCGACTACTTGTTCACAAACGATATAAGGCACTAGGATGCTTTGATCCTGAAAAACTCATGTCCCCAGAGGCCAAAAGACCAAGAGACCAAGAGACCAAAAGACCAAAAGGCTAAGAGGCCAGGATGCCTCAGATGCCTATCGAAACTTTCGTCCCGCGAAATCAGCCACCTGCGCCATTCCATCAGAGGTCACGAAAAACCGGAGCTTCGCCTTATCAGACCACAACAACACGCCAACTTCGGATGCATAGTTGCACAAAACATCGTACTCGTTCTGGTTCTTGAAGTCCTTGAATAAGTAGCCGTCAAAGGTCTGGATCCGGTCCAACTCCAACTGCCAAAGGCGGATCTGGTCGACTACGTTCGGCGGGAGGATCTCCAAGCGGTGCTGGGCCACACCCAGGCCTGACGTTTTCAGCTGTGGCGCGCCGCCCGCGGTGTTGATATTGTGACTGGCGTCAAACTCGATTTTCTTGTCCAACTTGTCCTTGGCCAAGAGCCGCATCTGCGCGTGCGCGTGGGTCTCCAAGAACCGGATGATCTGGTCAGCGGTTATACCGTTGTAAAGGGCACGGCGGATCGACTCACGCGTGAGCTGGCCAATCACCATGTTGGCGAACCGCGTCTTGAGCGATACAAATAAGTTCAACACCGCGATTTCGAGCGGCGAGTTCGTGTATGCATACAACTTGAAGTTTGTTTCGAGCACGATCTGGCCCTGAGGCGTGTCCTGCAGCGCGCTTTCCGAGTTCCCCAGGGCAGTAACTCCTTGGGCCGTCGCCTGGTCCAACGCCATCAGCGGCGTCTTCAACCCGGCCAGCTCCGACGTAAGCGTGGTGGCGAGTCGCGTAGGGTAGAATCGGGCCAGGCCCTCGGACCGCTGGTAGACGAGACCATAATCGCGCAAATCGGGTAACATCGAAAGCTGGGTTTCGCTGAGCGACGTCACCGAGTATGCGCGGCCAAGCTCGAGCGACCCGAGGATGAAGATAAAGTTGAGCACGTCCACAGGGTCCATGTGCAAATCCAGGGTCAAATTAAGGTACTCTAGCAAGATCGTCCAGAGCTGGATATTGGCATCCTGAAGCAAGAATTGAAACCCGGCATTGGTGATTTTCATCTGCGAGCCCGAGCCCTCCATGAGTCCGCCCAGTTTGAGGAGCGAGAGCACCGAGCGTGACGGCATTGACGGGAGTTCCGACCCGACCATGAAATGCAAGATCGTTTCCCATTTTTGCGCGGCAAACGAGTCCAAAAAAGGGATATCGACCGCGTGTTTCTCGGGCGCCGTGGCGAGAATGCCAAACGCGTTCGGCGGCTGTGTGCCTGTCAAGCAGCCCCTGAAACTGTTGCGGAACGTTTGGTGCAACCTTACGTGAGAGCCACTAGCATCTTCTTCAAGCAAATGGAGCGCCCTGAGCCGCTTCAAAGCCTCATACTGAAGCTTACGCGCCGCGGGCTGACACCATTTCTCCAAGTCTTTGACAGATACGGGCCGCTCACAAAACATCATGCTGACGATGTAGAACTTTGCGAGCGGCGGGAGAAGCCGGTAGATCGAGAGGCACGTGGCCGGGGCATGGTAGAGTTTCAGCTGCACGACTTTCGGGAGGCCCTCAAGGTACTCGTTGACGGTGGCCTTGAACAGCGACATTTCCAGGGTTGTAGTTTCGGGTAATCTTTTAGAGGAAAATGTGAAGGTTGAATTGAGAGAAGTCTCGAGTAAAAATGATCTTTAAAAGAGAGTTGTTTTTCTTTCTTCACTTCTTCTCACTTGAGTGACCTGCGTGCTTTTAGACGCTGAGCACTTGTTCTCAGTCCAGGTACAATCACAGGGCGATTTATCCTTCTGAACCTGATAACGAAAAGCCGTAAACAGAGTCTGGAGCTTCTGCTTGTTTTCAAAACCAAGTGACTGATGTTTTTTTAAAGATCTGCGTCAATGTTTTGCTCAAAGACGAGGCTTTGGTTGCTTTTATGGTCCGTAGATACCTGCAACTCAGTCCACTTTATATGAATCCAAAAGTCCGAGCTTGTTCGCCTGGTGAATTGTTCAAGACCTTTGCAAGTGCCTTTTTTTCTTGGACCAACAAATGTCCTCGGGGTTCGCACAGTAGCAAAATTCTAATGATACTGAAGTTGACGGTTTGGAACCAAGTTTCTGTCCCTCTTTGACAACTATATGGTTTTTGAAGGCAATAATCTCAATCGATCAAGTGAATTAAGGCCACTTTTAACTAGCCCGGTGTTGATGATGTGATTATTGCGTAATTTCAGCCGCAACGAATATTTTTGGTTCAAACAAGATTCTTCTAAACTTGAGTTCTCGGTATCTTGAACGATCAGGCCGTTTTTCCCACGCCTTTTCTGAAACTATGTGAGGAAGCTTTTAAATGACACAGCGCTCGAATTGGAGGACTGTGCTAGTGGTTCCTTTTTTTTTGTTCTCAAGAAAGTTCCCGAAAGTGGTCAATTATGAATTAAATCGAGGATAAACCTGGCACGCTAACGCTAAATGTGATATTGCCATAGACTCTACGAAGCGATGTAGGATTGGCGCGACATGCTTGCGCGCGCAGGTCTTGCCAGGCGAGACAGCACCGATCTTTAAACCGGTTGTTGTGGAAAACGAATAAAAATGCATATATGATACATTATAAAGTTTATTTTATCTATTCAGTGACTCATATTCTTTCTGGTTGATACAATGAATATTCTGTGAGGTCAAGTAAATGTGAAGCGCAGCCACATCTGCGTACGTATTCTTGTCTTTTTTAAGCTCACGTTAAGATTGTTATTGATCTGTGCGTGCAACGAAAAAGTGAGAAAACAAACGTGACCAAAACAAAGAGATTCTGTGGAGTTGAGTCTGGCTTACTTTAATTTTTTCGAAAAGGAAAAACAATGAAAATCAGAGTTTATTCTTCTGTACGTGAAAGAAGGTCTTAGTGGCTTGGCCATTGCTGAATCATCGCACTGAGCAGTGACACTAACTTTGTTGTTCAATCGAGCGTAGTCGGGCCCGTAACGTAAAATTCGATGCGTAATGCGAAACGTTTCAGCTTTTCCGTAACACGTTACGATACGCTAGGATTTTTGTCTCCGTAAGCAATTTTCAGCGTGTTTACGCTCGAAATAGGATAACATGAATTTGAAAAATCGAATAACTCAAAATTTGAGCTACATACGAACTTTATTTTTCGCACAGCTACAGCTTGTGCTAACAATTCAAGTTCATCAGTGCCTTCTTCTGCAAACCCCCTGTAGTCGATCAATAGTACTCCGTCGTTACTTCCTGTCGGTTCGACACCGATCTCGGGAGGCACGACCCGTGAGAGGGGGTGGCCGCGGCGCAAAAATATTCTCATTGCAGCGAGATGATGATTGTTTCTTTTACTATTCCTTTAAGCAATAGCTGGTCTAGATTACATGTACGAGGTGCACTAGGCTTGGATTTACCCAGGTTGAAGCACCTTCCAAACTATCACCCGTTTTGTAATCACCTGTGTGCAACGCATGAAACACCGGGTGCATAAAATCCAATATAAAGTACCGTAGACTAGTGAAATTGTTTGAAGCTTTGTAGAGTAAGACACAGCTTGTTGCATTATTGTATGATACCTATATTCATTCGAAACACCACGCACAGACTTCAAATACAGCCAGTCATCATCAGTGATTTCGAAATTACCACGATCGGTATCAGATACGATCTCGTCCTCCAAAGCAAGTCTCAAGTCTTTTGAATTTCATCACAGAAGTAGACGAAGCGATTAATCTTTTTGTGAGTGGAAAGCCACCGTTTGTCATCCGGTAATCTTTCCAGGACCCAGGCTCGTGCTTTCCTTCTTCATTTTATCTTCAACGACAATCAGAATGGCGTTCCTAATCTCAAGATTGTAGCGAATTTGAAAAATTATGAAACGTATAGCATTCGGCAAAAATTCCGTACGTGTAGCGGATTCCTCTAAAGCTGGGTATCCCTTTTCGAGGCTTGCAATTAATGCCCCCAAATTTTCGCTGAGCTCTTTTTGAAATACGTGGATTCTACTCAAGTCAAGTATGAGTAAGCAGCATATGTATCTCTTGCATGGAGTGTCAGAACCTTTATCCAGAAAGAGTACCGCTTATCACGACACCACATGAGTTGCACTCAAGTAGATAAGCTAATATTGTACTCACGTAAGCCCCAGGCTACTACTTTACGCCCCACTTTCGAAGTGTGGCGGCGCTATGACCTTCAAGAATCTCGCCTTTTTAATATAATGCTACATGCACTGGGCTGAATGAAGAACAAGCAGACAGCAGGATTGAGAGTACCAAGCCTGGAAGACTGGCTAGTTAAGGCACAAAATTATGAGGCACTCTTCGAAGAATCAATCTTCAAGCTCGCCCCAATGTGAAAGCTCACACTGTCCATTAATCAAGGTGTCAATTCGGCTTTTATTGCCGTGTAGCATTTATCACATACGCCTGCTGGATGGTCTATCGATCTCTGCACCCGCGCCCACGCCTTGAGATCTCGCCCATTTGGTCCAATTGAAGTCTTGCATATACTCTAAAATACTGCATATATGGCGTAAAATTGCTCTTAACGCTACAACGTTACGTTACGCCGGAGGCTGGCGTTTCCGTAACGTAATTTCAATTTTACGCTACGGCGTTAATACGATACGTAAAAACGCTGTCGACGTAATGCGAAATCGATCCTTTTAAACAACACTGACACTAAGTAGCCTTGAACATGATACGCATGAAGATAAGCTATTCAGATTGTATTATGACACATTAGGTCACAACACGCAAATTCATGCTACAAAAAAGGCATGCTCTTTGCTCTACGCGGCAGTTTGGAACCTTGGGTCCCTATACGTGTAATAGTTTCAGTGAATAGGATTCCATAGCATTGCTAATTTTGCCCGTCAACGAGACCGTTTCATTGTCGCATTGACCTTGAATACTCAAATTGAAGAAAAAAAAAATGGTCTCATTAATATGCTCTTATATTCCCCTCCCTTGAATACACTGAAGCATCACACTAAACCCAAATGATCTGGACGAAAGAAAAGTGGACCCCAGACTAGTGGCCCAAACGACTCAAAATGATCCGGGAAAAGCAGCATACCCAGTTAGGATTGTTCAATATTGGTGCTCTCCCCATGGAGGAATCTTTGAATCCACTCGGGGAAACTTA
>ERZ794936.180-NODE-180-length-38178-cov-32.641293_pt1 | contig 38178 bp, 20 predicted proteins | sample MGYA00511083_ERZ794936 | MGnify/ENA primary metagenome ERZ794936 (study PRJEB30137, sample SAMN04331409) | food metagenome | isolation source: Y2 must sample point D1 replicate A | place: Australia: South Australia | collected 2014 ... | reverse complement strand
AAAATTATACAAATAATAAGATCTTCCTTTGAATCAGTATATATATGGTTTTATGATTAGTTCTTTTATTATTTTATTTTATTTTATTTTATTTTATTTTTTTTTCTTTAAACTTTTTTTTTCCCCCATTGATGCCGTGATAATGGATAATAATGGATAATAATGAATTATATTAAATTCTCTCACTTCTTTTAGCCGAATACAACTAAAGGTTATATTAGTGTATTATATTAATATAAACTAAAATTAGCTGTCACGTGTGGAGAAAGTCTGGCTGTTTGTTTTTTCATGAGTATATGTTATACCCGCATATATCCGTTATGACACGTGTTTTGTTTTTGTTTTGTTTTGTTGTGTGTCGGTGCAAGCTGTTTTATCCGAGGTCTCGGTATTCTATCAACTTTTCTCTCTTACTCCTGTGTGTATACCGAGACTCGGAATACACGGAACAATAAAAAAAAAATTTGTATTTGGTGCTGGGATTGTCTTTTTGTATGTTTGACCTTATTTTATAGACAAATTATACATTTATTATATTTAGATAATAAAATATTTTATAAAACAATACAGAGATACAGACGCCTCTTATTCTTGTATCGTTTAATTGATACATTGGTACGTGTTTTCTCAACGAAACAATAAAAAAATATATATATAAATATTTTTTGTCTATGTTTTTTGGACTTCTACTAAAAAAAAAAAAAGAAAAAAAAAAAAAAAAAAGGGACTTTTTTTTTTTTTTTTTTTACGACATTTTAATTTTTTTTTTTTTTTTTTTGGGTTTTTTAAAAAAAAAAAAAAAAAAAAAAAAAAAAAAAAAAGGGACTTGTTTTATTTTTATTATTACGACATATTAATTTTTTTTTTTTGAAAACCAAGAACAAGTAGTTGTGTCCGGTTAAACTTGGTTTATTAGGCCCATTGCATTTTATAATGTGAATTCTCTTTGACTCTATGATTTCTCTCAATCTCTTGTAGAAACACACCACTGTTGTAGAACCAACTAATAAAAAAAAAAAGAAAATGGAAAAAAAAAACCAAAAACGATGGGAAAACGTTTTCCACTCTCATTACTCCATTAGGACATGAAAATAAATAGCAACTAAAACATTCCAAGAAAAAAAAAAAAAGAAAGCCAAACTCCGTTTACCGGACACGTAAATCGGACTATATCAAACAAAACAAAACAAGACAAAACAAAAAAACAAAAATGAGGAGAAAGAGAGTCACACACAAACCCATGAAACTCACAACCAAATTTACATACCATACCCATATTCTCCTAATAAATAATTTGAGAAGTTTTAGGAAGGGCAAAAAAAAAAAAAAAAAAAAAACACGTTACCCTGTCATTTTTGTTGAGTCAGCCATGACTCTTTTTTATTTTATTTTTGTTAAAAAGACAGTATGCAGGAGAAAAGGGAAAAAAAAACAAGAGCACAGAACAAGAAGAATGACTTTTTTCTCTTTTCCCCACTTTTGATCATTTAAATTTTTACATTAAAAAGCATTGTGAATATAGTGGCTTAAACATGAGATATTCAGAGTAAAACCGGAATTTTAAAAATCTCTCCTATATTTTCCATTAAACCTTGTTAATTAAAAGTTTTCCATTGATACTTTCAATTTTAAAAAGAAATGTTTGTTTCTTATTCTTCCCTGTTTTCTGCTTCCCCTCTCTCTCTCTCTTTCTTTCTTTCTTTCTTTCTTTCTTTCTTTATTTCTTTCTGAATCAATCGATCCATCCATCCCAAGACTTTACTCATCGAACAAATCCTTCCATTCTTGGTTTAAAAGTAAATCTTGAATAATATTGGAGAATCTTATACTCTCTAAGAAAACTTTCAAACTCCCTTTTTTTATCATAAAAATGACGTTATTTTTGGTTTGATCTTCTTCTTCTTCTTCTTCTTCTTCTTCTTCTTCTTCTTCTTCTTCTTCTTCTTCTTTATGTTTTATCAATACTATTACGTATCAAGTGACAAATATATATATATACATATACGTAATTATAACAATACACTCCCACAATACACTCCCACAATAATTTTAAAACAAGAAGACCAAATAGACAGATAGACAAATAACAAAATAATTATATTGGACAAGAAAATGAGACAATTATTTTTTTAGTTTTTCTTTTTATTACGAATGACAATAATAATTGTGTTGTGTGTGGGTAACTTCTTCTACTACTTTTTCTCTCTAACTATAGCAGTGGTAGTAGTAGTAGTAGTATTAGTAGTAGTAGTAGTAGTAGTAGTAATATCCACTCGCTTCGATCGTTATAGTAGTAGCTGTATATACAGTAAAAAGGGTAAAAAAAAAAAAAAAAACAAGGGAAAAGCTTTACAATAAGAGAAAACTTCATTACGTTATATTTGAGTGGTTAGAAATTAAATGATTACGTATTAATTTAATATTCACTGTGTAGTAGTAGTAATAATAATAATAATAATAATAATAAATGATCAATGAACAACCACTTGATTCCCAATCAAATTCTAACATTCCTTGTAGTATTTCGTATTTTGTCCAAGAAATCTTTGAAATTAATTATTATTATTATTATCAACATCATTATCTTTGATTAGATAATACTGTAATCGAAATCAATCAAAAAATAAACCATAAACCATACAACATAAAAAAAAAAGAATCGGTAATTAAAAACCAATCAATCAGAAAATTAAATTGTATATAAACTAGACATGTTTTAAAGATATTGATTAGATAATACTTTTAATTAATCTCTTATCTCTCTTCAAATAAATATATATTCTCTATTATCATAATCTTAAAAAAAACAAAATACTAAAAACCAAAACCAAAAGAATAATAATTATCACAACTACCTTACTAGTGTTTTTGTTTAAATCAATTAATTACTACTACATCTTTTAAAAAAAAAAAAAAAAAAAAAACCAAACCAAAAGAAAGAAAATAATATCATCATACATAATTCATACACCATGTCCGAAAGATTAAATCAAGTTTCCAACATTGTTGAAGAAAGTGCCACCAAATATAACGTTTGTGTTGTTGGTAGTGGTAACTGGGGGACCACCATTGCTAAAATTGCTTCTGAAAATTGTTTACAGTATAGTGATTCTGAATTCAATGAATTGGTCAAAATGTGGGTTTACGAAGAAGAAATTGATGGTCAAAAATTAACCGAAATCATCAATACTAAACATCAAAATGTCAAATATTTGCCAAACATCGATTTACCTCATAACTTGGTTGCTTCTCCAGATTTAATTCAAACTTTGGAAAATGCAGACATTGTTATTTTCAATATTCCTCACCAATTTCTAGGTAACATTGTCAAACAGGTTTTGGCTCATTGTGAAAAGGAAAATATCAAATTCAAAGGTGGTCTTGTTAACAAAGACTGTATTGGTATTTCTTGTTTGAAAGGGTTCCATTTGGACCCAACAAAAGGGGTTACTTTGTTGAACGATTATGTTACTGAAACTTTGGATATTCCATGTGGTGCTTTGAGTGGGGCCAACTTGGCTCCAGAAGTTGCCAAAGAAAAATGGTCTGAAACCACTGTTGCCTTTGACACTCACAACAATCCAAACGTCGAAATCGACCACAACACTTTGAAAAAATTGTTCCATAGACCATACTTCCACGTTAACGTTATTGACGATGTTGCTGGTGTTTCTGTTGCCGGTGCTTTGAAAAATGTTGTTGCTGTTGGGTGTGGTATTGTTTTGGGTCTAGGTTGGGGTGATAACGCTTCTGCTGCTATCCAAAGAATCGGGTTAAGTGAAATCATTGCCTTTGGTAAAAAATACTTTCCAGAATGTTCTGTTGAAACTTATTATAAAGAAAGTGCCGGGGTTGCTGATTTGATTACCACTTGTTCTGGTGGGAGAAACGTTAGAGTTGCCACTGCTTTTGCTAAAGAAAACGCATATGCCATGAAAAAGAAATTACCAACTAAATCTGTTTTCGATATTGAAAAAGAAATCTTGAACGGTCAATCCGCTCAAGGTATCATTACCTGTAAAGAAACCCACGAATGGTTGGTTCATGACAAATCTCAAGATGAATTCCCATTGTTTGAAGCTGTCTACCATATCATCTACGAAGGTGCTAACATGAAAAAACTACCTGAAATGATTGAAGATTTGCAAGGTTTGGAAGTTCCAGAAAGTGAAGATTCCGAATAAGCTTTTTGACAAATTGGGAACAAAAAATCATATTATTAAAAAAAAATTATAAAAAAAATTATAAAAAGAATTTTATAAGCATTACAAAATAGTGAGACAACTCTGAGAGCCCAACCACTTTTTTTTTGTAATACATTTGCATAGATTATTATTATTATTAGTATTATTAGTATAGTTATTATTCTAGATATAATAAGTTAAAGAGTATATACTTTTTTTTTTTTTTTTTTTTAAGAAAAAAATATTATAAACAAATCAAAAAGATAAAATAATCAAGTTTGCTAAAATATGGGGTTTTGAATGATCGAGTTGAGATACAAAAGAAGTGCAAGTTGAGACCTTGCTTTTTTGCAAAAAAGAGCTTGGGTCTTGCGGTCACCTCAAAGTTTATGGTTTCAGGGGCACCGAGCATTAAGGAAACGCATCAACCAAATTTTTAAACAGCAAAAAAAAATTATATCACGTGTGTTGGTGGAGCTTTATTAAGGTAAATCGTGCTGCTGAAGAAGTTTTGACACCAAACCAAGATAAGCTTGTCTAAGGCTCTCAGATTGATGTCTTTTGAGAATAAGCAAAGCAAAGCCTTGATACAAATTTTTAAATTTTGAAAAAGCTTTTAAAAAAAAAAAAAAAGAAAAACCTTCTACTATGTTTATTTTTTACCAGACGTTTTTCTTAGGATCCTTCGTCAAGTTGAGAATTACAAAACCAACCTAAAAAATAAACAAACGTTATTTGAAACACTATATCAATCGTTGAAATTCAAAGTAAAAGCGTTCAAAAAAAAAAAAACTCTTTTTCTTTTTTCTCAAATATCTATTCACTCAAAATATATACCACTACACATTTCACAAAGGCGTCACAGTGTCAAGACCATTCTGAGACAAATACTCATACCGTTTTTGGATGTACAAACACATCTCGTCTCTCTCTTGCAAGTCCTTCAACTCCGTTGTCAAGTACTGGAACTGAATCAAGTTCTTGGTCCCGCTCGTTCCTCCAAACCCAAAACTTCCCCAGCTGCTGGCCGAGTTTTGCATCTTCGTGCACACATGATCCTTGAAAATTTTGAAGATCGTCAATTCCAAATCAAAACCTTTTAATTCTTTCAAATTGTTGAAAGATCTGAAATGCTGACCTTGGTAAACATTTTCATTGTTTCTATACATCATTAATGGATCAAATTTGGGAATGTTGCAATGAACAAACATAGAAGATGCCTTGTTTCCGTAATGCTTTTGATGGAATTTCACAGCACTGTAGTTGGGATCAAATCCTAAATTTTTTGCAACACTACTTCGTGGAACAAAATCATCTGTACTATTAGCACCATTGATTTCCCCATACTGAGCAAGAACTTCCCTTTTCGTGCTCAAATATGATTGATAGTCTTCTCTAAAATCACGCTGATACATGGCAATCCCCTTAAACCCACTCCCGTCTTTTTTATGATACCCATCGGATCCCGTACTAGATTTCACCTGGTAGTATGTCAAATTATAGTAATGCGCAGCAGCAATAAAACTTTCTTTGTCACCTTCCCCCGATCTTCCTTGTGAAAAAATAGGATAGTAGTACTTTGGACCATGCACATTGTAGTAGAAAGAAAGCAACAAACTGCTCAAGTGCGTCTTCTTGTTGATCATCAACTGTCCAGACTCCGTGGACGGATCCGGCAAAGCCCCTTGGAAATCGTGCAGCGGAATGTCGCTGTACGGGTCCATCTTTTCATAATCTGTGTAAACAGACGACGGAGTCAAATCATCAACAAAATTCCGTGCCCTGTGGGTGAAATCCACAGAGATTTGTGCAATCGAATAGTACTTTGGCGACGTGGTTCTTCTCCAGTAGTCCGGCCATATGATCATGCCATTGTCCCTGTACACTTGCGACTGGAAAATGTCGTCAAGATCCACTATAGGAAGATTGTCTGCGTCGAGCAGCAACAAGTTTTCAAAGCTTGAAGCCAACATCGCCAATGACTTGAACTGGTACCCCTTGAAATTATAGGACTCCACAATATCAGGTGGGAAAATACGGTCAATGGAAATGCACTTGGCGTTCAAGTTGCTTTTGATAAAAGTGCAAAACTCAGGATCAGATTCGCCAGGCGGTATGAAAACCTCCACGGGAAGGGAACTTCCGTGAGCACGAATGACTTTGATCATTTCAAAAGCCAAAATAGAAAACTTCGAGCCTCCAACAACAACAATCCCATCCTTTTGGTAAAAATCGTTTTGCTCAGGAAAACTCAACAATTGCAACTCTTGCACAAATTTTTGGTGTGTCTGTGAAAGATGCTGTTTTTCCTGTTTACTGATCATCAAACATCTGTTCAAATCGTCAAACGACAACAAGCCCCATCTGGCTTCATCACTTTCCCAATAACCAACATCCTCCACAACACGGCAGTCAGAAGAGTACTTTTCCAGCTTTGCAATCCCAGAAGGTTCGTTTTTCATGACTATTTTGAAAAAAGATCTGAAAAATTTTTGCACATCACTGTCTTTTGGCGGTGTCTTGTCTTTGGTTTTAGCTGGATCCGCAGCAGTTTGTGTCGAAGACGACTCAACAACTTTCGCCAGCTGGCCAACGTCGTTTATTTGAAGAACGTTTCCCGTACCTGGTTTTGTGTTCTCGGTAACAGGTTTTGGTCCTGTTTTTGTGTCGGAAGCATGCTGGCTCAAGGACACAGGAACATTGGAGTAAGTGGATTTTCTGACCGTTAAAACAACAATCAGTATAACCACCCAAAGAAAAAGAGAGCGATACAAAAGTCTGGTTCTCATATTTCTCGTGAATATCAAACTATGAAAATCGTTGGAAAGTCTATAACCTTGAGGTAATTTTGATCTCAATCACAGTTGCCAACAGCTCGTTGCAGAAGAAATAAAACGTAGCTCTATACGTTTGGTGTTACTATCTGCTCTATAAAATTTAAAAAAACTTGTCCTGGATTTTTTGTTTCTTTGCACTTTTGTGGAAATCCTATTTTTGAAAACATCAGGGTTCTCATAAACAAAACCGATCCCAGTTTTTGTAACTGACTTTGTTTTTTTTCCTGTCTTTTTGCTTTTTTTTTTTTTCTCTCTCTCTCCCTCTTTCGTTTCGTTTTTTTTTTTTTTTTTTTTCCGTTGTTTCTACTACTTCGCGTCTTTATCCGCAGAGTTATGCGCGTTTCTGCGTTTTTGTTCCTGAACAAAAAGCAAAGTATAATGCTCATAGGCTCACACAATGGTGATACAAAACAAGTGCAGGAAAAGCAATTATTCATAACTTATTAACACTATTTACGCGACGTTGTTGCATAGTTACATACAATCATACCTAAATGACACTTCATTCACCCTCCATTATTGTCCCGCACCCTATAACTTTGGCTTCATCATAAAGACAACAATATTGACCAGGAGTGATGGCTCTTTGACTGGTTTCTAATTTTAGTTTGACAATGACGTCTCTTTTTTCATCATTCAAGGTCATGAAACGATCGAGGGACAAAACCTTAATGGGTTCCGAATGCAAGGACCTGTACTTAATGTTGAGGTTTTGGCGACTTTTGTCATCAATCCGCTTTTCAAGCTCTGAAAGTGAAAAATCACACTCGTCGGTTTCGTCAGCATTCATAAAATGGAAATCTTTGATTAAAACGGTATCGCGGAACAAACTCGGATGGTCCTTTCCTTTCACAATAACGATTTCATTTGTTTCTTTGAGCTTCCTCGATACAAACCACTGGCCCTTAAAAGGCTCTATTTGCGGAATCGGTATACGTATTCTTTGACCAATAGTATAAGACCACATACCCTTGTGTTTTCCCCAAACATGCTTTTTGGTTGTGTCCCCGTTTTCAAAAGACACAATATTTCCACTTTCCTCAGTAGTGTAATTGGCCAAAAATTTCGTAAAGTTTCCCTTGCTTTGCGAGTTTTGCACAAAACAAATACCTTGTGAGTCTTTTTTTGCCGCAGTGGGTAGTGTCATCATGTTTGCAATTTCTCGAACTTCCGATTTCTTCAAGTTCCCCAGAGGAAATAACACTTTACGCAATACTTTGGCCCCGTCTATTTGTGAAAGATAATAACTTTGATCCTTTGTTGAATCAAAAGCTTTAAATAGCGCCGGTTTCCGGACGCTGTTGAGCACAGAGTACATTATTCTGCTATAATGGCCAGTGACTAAATAGTAATTTTCGTATTCCTGGTCCAAATAATGCACGAGCTTGCCAAACTTGATATACTTGTTACAGCCCAAATCAGGATTAGGAGTGGTTCCATGTTCATATGACTCAACCATTGGTTGAAAAACATCACACCAGTATTCTTTTTGAAAATCGACTTTTTCCACTGGAATATCAAGGAATTTGCCCAAGCCTTGAACATCTCGCCAGTCTTTTTCCCAGCATTTTCCCTCTTCACCATCTGCGCTGGCTGCGCCTCCCCAATTTTGCATGTAGACCCCTTGAATGTTGTTGAAACCTAGCAGCTTGAACAGCCCAGCGCAGACCGAAGAATCAACACCAGATGACATTGCAATTATAATCTTTGGTTCGTTAGCACTGTCTATTCTTGAAAGCATATACTTTGATACAGGATCAACATAACGAGTGGGGTTTGGTGTTGTTGGAAACTGAACTTTATTGAGCAGGGTTGTCCGCTCTTTGGTCAGATGCAAAAATTTAGATATTAAAGCGTTTCGCTGGTGTTCTAGCATCAATAAATGTAATTGTGGTCACTTGACTCGGCTCTTTGTATTGCCACTGGCAAACAGTACAAGTTTAAGCTCAACACTATCTCAGAAACTCTTGTTTTGCTTTCAGATCACGCCTTGCGCTACGCGTGCCCTCGCAAAAAAACATTTCTTTTTTTCGCAGAGCATCTCTTTTCTTTCTTTTTCATCATCTCCATTTTCCGTCTCCAAGCATTCAAGCGATTTACATGCGGGTGTAGCTGCAAACATTTCTGTAAGAGATGAGTTATCAATAGTGTGTGGTTTGTTTTTGAACATCTCGTTATAATACAAGCAATAGATCAAAGAGCCCCAGCAACTATCACACGTTTATCGATCCAACAGACTCTGAAGATGCCAGTCAACTTGAAAAGAAGAGCCTCTGATGCTTCAAATTTTGATAGCGATGGAAGTGCCAGCGACAACGAGAACTATGACATTGCCGGAGACATTGCCTTGAACAGCGATTCTTCAAGCGAAGAAGACAACGATAACTTAGAAGGCGAGGGTTTACAAGATGTGATTGATTTCTCAGATGACGAGTCACAAAAGAAACAGCAGCAAAAACCAAAAACTGCGCAGTCGAAAAACAAAAGCGACTTTGCTTTTCCTTTGCTAGAGGACAACTCGCAACAAAAAGCAAATGCAGGAAAGGAAAATGACGATGATGACGACATCAATGATTACTTCAACTTGCAGCTAGAGGGGAACGCTCAAAACAACTTGCCTGGGCAAGGCGGTAAAGTGAAAAAGGGTTCGTTTGCCAGTTTTGGGTTGTCAAAATCTTTACTAAGAAACATATCTAAAAAAGGTTTTAAACAACCAACACCAATTCAGAGAAAAACGATTCCTTTGATTTTGCAAAAGAGGGACATCGTCGGTATGGCTAGGACAGGGTCAGGGAAAACTGCTGCTTTTGTTTTGCCTATGATTGAAAGACTAAAAATGCACTCTGCAAAGATCGGTGCCAGAGGTGTTATCTTGTCCCCTTCAAGAGAACTAGCATTGCAGACATACAAAGTTTTCAAGGAATTCAGCAAAGGATCTGATTTGAGAGGTGTTTTGCTAACTGGTGGTGATTCTTTGGAGGATCAGTTTTCCATGATGATGTCCAATCCAGATGTTATCATTGCCACGCCTGGCCGTTTTTTGCATTTAAAAGTTGAAATGAACTTGGATTTGAAAAGTGTGGAGTATATGTGTTTTGATGAAGCCGACAGATTGTTTGAAATGGGTTTCCAAGAACAGTTGAACGAATTATTGTATGCTTTGCCATTACAAAGACAAACTTTACTATTCAGTGCTACTTTGCCAAACTCGTTGGTTGAGTTTGCAAAAGCTGGTTTGACCAACCCCGTGTTGGTTAGACTAGATGCTGAAACCAAGATCTCCGAAAACTTGGAAATGTTGTTTGTTTCCACTAAAAAAGAAGAAAGAGAGAGCAATTTGCTGTACATTTTACAAGATGTGATTCAGTTACCCGTGGCTTCTCAGGACGAGATCATCAGGTTCACCAAATTACAAAAAGCCAACGACGAAGAAGACGAAGAGGATTACAATGATGATTCGAACGATGCAGAAAAAAGAGCCAAACGGAGAAAGGAAAAAAACAAAAAGTTTTTCAAAAGATTGCCTAGCGCAAACGAATTGCCATCCGAAAAAGCCACCATTATTTTTGTTCCTACAAGACATCATGTTGAATACATCTCTAATTTGCTAAAAGACTGTGGATTTCTGGTGTCGTACATCTATGGTTCTTTGGACCAGCACGCTCGTAGACAGCAATTGTACAATTTTAGACTGGGACTGACTTCGTTGTTGGTTGTCACAGATGTTGCTGCTAGAGGTATTGATATTCCGATTTTGGCCAACGTTGTGAATTACTCGCTACCAGCCTCTTCGAAAATCTTCATTCACAGAGTTGGTAGAACTGCAAGAGCAGGTAATAAAGGTTGGGCATATTCTATTGTTTCGGACTCAGAACTTCCATACTTGCTAGACCTGGAGTTGTTTTTAGGGAGAAAAATCTTATTGACACCAATGTATGAGGCTGGGTGCGCCATGATGAAACACAAATGGATTGCTGAAGGTAACGCGGTTTATGAGTTTAAAGCTCCAAAAATCTCCTATGTGAACAGATTGGTGTTGGGATCTGCCCCAAGATTAGAACTAGAAGACATGAGCGATTTGTACAAAAATATTATGGACCAAAATTTTGAGTTGCAAACTTTGAAAGGTGTTGCCATGAAGGCAGAAAAATTGTACTTGAGAACAAGACAACAATCAAGCGCAGAGTCCATTAAAAGAACTAAAGAAATTGTCAACGCAGGCTGGGATGAGCAGAATTTGAGGTTTGGTAAGAATGTTGAAAAGGAAAAACTAGATTTTTTGAGCAAACTGCAAAACAGAAACAACAAGGAAACCGTTTTCGAGTTTGCAAGAAACCAAGATGACGACATGTCTGTTTTGATGAAAAGAAGAAGAAAAAAGTTGGCACCTATGCAAGCCAGAACAAAAGAGAGAAGGGAGCTGATCGAGAAAGAAAGATTGGCAGGTTTGAGACACAACTTGGAAGACGAAGTTTTGGAACATAGCCAAAAAGTGGACGAAAATGGTGATGAGTTTGTTGATGTTGCAAGCGGGTACACTGTTCCTGAGAGCATTCTTAGCCAGTTTGAGGACGGTGACAAGGTACTGGATTTGCAAGAGGAAGCGCAAAAAGCGTCCAAACAGAAGCAGAAACCGAAGAGCTTCAAAGATCCTCAGTTCTTTTTAAGTCATTATGCTCCCGCCAGCGATATTCAAGACAAGCAGCTAGCTATTTCTTCTGGTTTCACGAACGACGCAGCCAGTGCTGCTTTTGACTTGGTTAACGATGATAAAGTGCAAGTTCATAAGCAAACTGCGAAAGTTGTTTGGGACAAGAAAAGAAAAAAGTACGTCAACGCTCATGGTCTCGACAACAAGAAATATATTGTTGGAGAGAGTGGGCAAAAAATTCCTGCCAGTTTCAGATCTGGGAAGTTCGAAGAATGGACAAAGAGCAGAAAACTGGGCCCATTGAAAGTTGGAGCAAGGGAGTCGTCTATTCCAAACAATTTGCTATCTGATCCAGGAAAGGCATTTGTGCCAGGTGGGAAAAAGAATGGGAAGTTTATGCACAAACAAGTTAAAGCGCCTAAAATGCCTGATAAATACAGAGATGACTATCACACTCAGAAGAAGAAAGTCAGCAATGCTTTGGAAAGCGGTGTTTCTGTTAAAGGGTATAATGCTCCAGGTACCAAATCTGAGTTGAAATCTACTGCTCAAATCAGAAAGGGCAGAGTCATGAAGGACAAAAGACGTGACAAGAATGGGCGTCCATCCAAGAAAAGAAAATTTTAAGCACAATGGATATTTCTTGAAAAAAAAAAAAAGGCTGTTGAATTTTTTTATAGGCAAACTTTTCTTGATGTTATGTCATCTTTTATGTCAACGATAAATACTTTAAATATAAGAATGATAATCAAAGGCACATTTTCATTATTGCCCGCTTGCTAATTAAACTTCTTGTTAACTTTATTTGCAATTGTTTATAAATGAAGAGCGCTAAAAAAACACAAACAATTGGACTCACAGAACAGCTTCAAATCAGTTTTAAGTTCTCTGCACGTCATATGAATATTAGGTATGTCATTTCTGGCAATAGCGAGAGTGTCTTTATGATCTCATCAATTATTGCTAGCTCGGCTTTAAGCCCTGCTAAGCTTTTTAGATTCGGGATAGTGAGTCACATGTTTTTGTCCGAAATTTTGAATACGCTCAAAAGGCTTTGCTTTTAAATTTTTCCAAATATTTGTTGCGAGGTCGTGAAGTGACTTGAACAAAACGCATCCACAACCAACAAAGCACTGTTTTTCCCCAAATCAAAGACTAGCATGAATGATATTGAGCAGGAGCGTTTGAACTGCGAAAAACTTGATACTATCGCACTCAACATCACTCGGCGATTTGAGAGGAACCCAGCGGTATTTTATCGCAATCAAGCCGAGTATTATAAAACTGGTTTCCCAACAACACTTGCTTCTTCTTTTGATAATTCTGAGCTGGCTAGGAAAAACTCACTGCTCAAGGTAGAGAAACCGTTGCGTTCGAAAAAGCAAATACTAGCGCAGCAGCATGAGATCAACCGTTTTTGTAAAATTTTCAAAGACACCAAGCTTCATATGCAAGAGGGGAAAGGCTTTACTCGAGATCTGGTCCAAGTTGCCAAAGGTGAGCTAGGTAACCAAGATGAATTAGATTTCCTAAGATTTGACAGTATTGTGAATAACATTATAGATGAACATGAAAGTCGAACTGGCAACTCTGAGAAAACCCATTTTATTAAATCCACTAAAGCAGATTCGTTGGATGATGAATTTTCAATGTTTCCACACCAGTTGCAAATACTTTCCAAGGCTGCTCAAGACATCAATATAAACAGTTTTTTTCAAAGGGAAGAAAAATATGGAGAGTTTCTTAACTTGATTAAATATCACACGCTATGGCTCAGCGTGATCAAATCAGCAGATTTGAGTTACCTAGAGTTTCTAAGAATTACTATTGGTAACTTCAAAAAGCAAGATTACGCATACATATTGAGCAACAAGAAATGGAGGGATACACCACAGTACCATTACTTTTTATTGCAATTGAATAATTATTTGGTGCACTTTATTCAGAAAACATTTCCACTTTTTCCGTATGAAAAGTTTGAAGAGCATAGAATTGTAGCCAGGTTTGATAACTTTTTGCAAACTGGTTTGAACATCGACAGTCAAGAGCATAAATCTGAAAATAACATTTACTGCTTAGTTTGTGATGAGTTCTTGCACACTGAAGCTTCGCCCAACAATGCTTCACAAAAAAGTCATGGGCAAACCAAAAAGCACATTCAAAATTTAAAAAAGCGGGAAAACGTTTGCTTTCAGGAGCTGAAGCTTCATATGCTTTGCAGTGGTTTGCTAAGCGAAATAATAGACAACACGGAGAGCTTCACGGAGATGAAATTATCGTACACTAATAAAGAAAGACTTTTGGAGCTCGACAAACTGAGTCAGCTTTATGAAGAAGACCTTTACACACAAAAAGAATTTGAGCTTGACCAGCAGCTGAAATCTGGAAATCCACGCAGTAGAGCTGAAAAAGATGTAAGCACAAATCGCAAAAGCACGGAATATGGGCATGTCGATCCAAAGGGAAGCGTTTCGAAAGAGGACCAAAGTACAGCGGAAATACCCAAGTGGTTGCGAAAGTTGAAAAAGCTAGACGTGGAGTACCAGTGTGAAATATGCGGCAATGTTACGTACAAAGGCTACAAACTTTTTCAAAAGCACTTTTTCGAGTCCAAGCACGTTCTTGGCTTAAAATGTTTGGGCTACAGCGGTAACCCGTCACAGTTCAAAGGCATTGTCAAGGTTTCAGATATGAAAGCCTTGCAATATAAATTGCTTCAAACTGCAAGTCTAGTTGATAGAACAGATGCCACACAAGGGGCAAACACTTCTAAAGATGCTACAAAATCAGAACTGGAAAGCAATCAATGGTTTGTAGAAGTCGAAGACTCGCAGGGCAACGTTGTGAAAAAAAAAAAGTGAATCATTGTTTTGAATGCTTTTTGATGAAGCTTTTTTTTTTTTTTTTTTCCATCAAGGTAGATCTCAACGTTATTCTTGCAATAGTTTTTTGTTAGTATATACTACTCTTAGGGCCCCGTTGCTTCCCCGGTTGATAGCTCTTTCCGCCTTGGTCGGGTCATCTCTGCTTCTTGTAAACACTGTATAATTTTCATGCTCCTGCCATGCAGAAAAAAAGAAAGAAAAACCAGAAAAAAAATAAATAAAAAAGTTCATATGCTTTGCCACATCTGCAATTCGGGACTCTTAAAGGAACAAGGTTTCTTCGAGCGTTTTGATTGCCTGCGGACAACATAAGCCCATACCACAAGGCATTTCGGATATTTCTTGCTAGAGCTCAAAGCACTACAGAAGACAACCAAGGGTCATCAGAAATTGCTGATTGAATACGAATTGCCAAAGACACGCTAGTTGTTTGTGCCGAGCCCACAGAAAGGAATAGCTGTTCTGTGATTTATATATCTTTCTCCAAACCTCTGACTACCGAATTGCAAAACAAAACCACTTCTAAAACAAAAAAAAAACATTATATTGTCATGCCTGTCGAAGAAAAAGAAGACCAACAACAGTTGAGGCCAGTCAGAACTTCCAAAGAAGTTTTCAAACCTAAAGTTCATCACTCAGATGACGTGATTGTCAGCGATGACAAAATGCACGATCAACAAAGCGACGACATCCAGTCATCGCCATCAGCCAAGGTTCCTGCAGAAAAAGAAGTAGATACCAAGCCTTTGGAAGATCCAACACACTCCAACAAAAAACAAACTTTTATTGTAAGAACCATTTGGACGTTTGTGATGATTTTTGGATTTTTCGTAATTTTAGGATCGGGCCACATTTGGTGCATAGCCTTGATTATTTTTTGTCAGATAACAACATTTAAAGAGTGTATTGGTATTACACACTTATCTTCTCAGGAGAGAAACTTGCCACTGACGAGAACTTTGAACTGGTATTTTTTGTTCACAACTATCTACTATTTGGACGGTTTATCTATTGCTCAGTTCTTCACCAAATACTACATCAAGTTTCCAATTTTGAACTGGTTGACATTGAATCACATCTTTATCAGCTACTGCTTATACGTGTTGGGATTTGTTTTGTTTGTTTCTAGTTTGAAAAAAGGATTTTTGAGATTTCAGTTTTCGTCGTTGTGTGTCACACATATGGTTTTGTTGTTAGTTGTTTTTCAAGCTCATTTGATCATTCAAAACGTCATCAATGGGTTGTTTTGGTTTTTGCTACCTTGTGGCTTGGTCATTGTCAATGACATTTTTGCATATTTGTGTGGAATAACATTTGGGAAAACGAAATTGATCTCCATTTCTCCAAAAAAAACTTTGGAAGGGTTTTTGGGTGCTTGGTTTTTCACTGTTTTAGCCTCTTTAATTCTAACCAAATTACTGGCTGGGGCCAAATATATGACGTGTCCTGTGTCTGATTTGAAAACCAATGTTTTCACCCATCTAGCTTGCGAAACCAACCCTGTTTTCATTCCACAAAGAATGAAACTGCCACCAATTAAAATTTTCGAAAACCTCAACATTCAAAGCATAACTTTCAAGCCAATTTACTTGCATGCTGTTGTTTTAGCCACATTTGCCTCTTTGATTGCGCCATTTGGAGGCTTCTTTGCATCGGGTTTGAAAAGAGCTGTAAAAGTGAAAGATTTTGGTCAATCCATTCCAGGCCACGGGGGTATCACTGATAGAGTTGACTGTCAGTTCATGATGGGGTCGTTTACGTACTTGTACTATGAAACATTTATCAGTGAAAAAAGGATCACAGTATTCACCATTTTGTCATCAATCATCATGAACTTGAACGAAAGGCAGATTTTACAGTTGATCAGAGAGTTAAACTTACTTTTATATGCTAACCAGATTATCACCCAAGAGACTTTTGAAAAGTTGGCAGCTCTATACCCTTGAAGCACGTACAGGAGAAGTATATTGGTATGATGTTGATTTTATTTTTGGTGTCGTCTTTTTCCTTTATCATTTCAATCTATGCAATGCAAAAATCCACTTTTCTCAAAAAAAAACAACAACAAAGAGGCATGTATTTTTAGCAGGGTTTAATCACTTTTCTTCTTTTACTGGTCAATGTTGGACTAAATCCAATGTGTCAGGCAAATCTTATGTACATATATTTTATTTATTTGCTCAAGTTTCATTTCTGCCTTTCTTGTAATGCTTTAAAGTGTCCAAAGCTCCACTGTGCTGGGTCTTGTTTTCCATTGCGATGTTTGGTTCAATTAAGTCTCCTTGCAATCTCCAGACACGTGCTCTTGAATTTTAGATTTTGTGTTTGTCATTTGTTAATGCCACACAGCTTAGGCACATTTTTTTCGTGTACCGATATATGACAGATTCAGGCAGTTTGAACAATAGCAAATTTCGGCACAAAAAATCTTTTCTAATTTTTTTTTTTTTTTTTTCCAGAAGGATGAAAATCGTTTGAGATGACTGTATTCAGGAGATTCTTATTCTCTCCAGAGATCCTTGATAAAAATTTTCAAAAAAAACACAACATAATAGTTTACATTATTGTTGAACAGTATTAATCAAAGATTTCTTATCAAAGCTATCCTATTTGAAGCTTTGTGTGTTTTATACAGCGGTTACTGCTCCTTTTTTTTTAAAAAAAAAAAGTAAGCAAGCACCCATCGAAGCACTTTTGTGAAGCATATAGCATATTAGCACCAAGTTTAAAACAATGGTTTTTTCATTAGATGAGGAGTTTCCCATTTCGGAAATGCAGGATCCACCACCGGACTTAATTAGCAACGGTACTTGTATCATGAAACCAGCGCTCACGAGTTGCAAAGACAATCACGAAGTTTTGTCATTTTCAGATGAAGATGATGATATTGGTAGAAACGAAAAAGAAAATCAACCATATCATAAAAACTTGATGCAGCCTAACCCGCGAGCAACGCCTTTGCATAACGCTGCTGCAAAGCTTAGCATTCCTGTGCCAACAAAAGCTTCCCTTAGTTTCAATACGGCTGAGGCAGAAGGAATCAACTCTTTTTGCCAAGAAGCAAATATCAACACTGCGCGTTCAAAATTGCAAACAATTTCCAGTCATGACAACCTCACTGGCAAACATTCAATCTCAGTGAAAAACAGTTTTTTGAAAAGAAACGCAGAAACACCAATTTTGTCTGGCACTTTGGCTGTTCCAATAGACTCGCAAAGGCCCGAAGGTAGAAACCCTCGAAGACGGTCTTCTGTCTTATCCAGAATTTCCATCAACACTCCACCAAACGCTGTAAGAGTCGGCATTTCTGCTTCTAACGCTGATTGCTCCGTTTTTGATGATGAAGAGAAATCAGATGAAGATTTTGTTGATTCTTGTGGCATGGAGTTTCTTTCTTTGAACAACTCAAAACCCGTGGTTGGGAACACAACTGAGACTGTCGCTATTGGTGGAAGTGTGGTTTCAAAACACATTGTAAAGAGAAAAATTCAAGACTTTCAACCTGTGAGGGTCCTAGGTCAAGGAGCTTACGGTAAAGTTGTCCTTGTGAAAGACCAGTACAATGCAAAGTTATACGCAATGAAGCAGTTGAAAAAAGCAGAAATATTAGTGCTACCAGACGACGAAAACGAAAAAAGTCAAGGAGGAATGAGCCCTAGAAGCAAAAGGATTGAGCGGACGTTTGCCGAAAGAACAATTTTGTCAACTCTAGAGCACCCAAACATTGTAAAGCTTTTTTATTCTTTCCATGACACTGATAAACTTTACCTTTTACTACAGTACTTGCCTGGCGGCGAGCTGTTTTTTCATTTGAAAAATTTGGGGAATTTGGAAGAAGATACTGTGGCATTTTACACCGCTGAAATCAGCTTGGCTATGAAATTTTTACATGAAAAGGGGATTGTTTATAGAGATTTGAAGCCCGAAAATTGTCTACTTAACGAAAGAGGCCACTTGGTTCTGACTGACTTTGGCTTGAGCAAAAGTAGTCACGGAGGAGACGGCAACTTTTACTCAATCATCGGAACACCTGAATACGCAGCCCCAGAACTTCTTCAGGGAGTTGCTTACACCAAGTCTTGCGACTGGTACTCTTTGGGGTGTTTAGTTTATGACATGTTGACAGGGAAACCTCCTTACACGGGACAGAATCCCAAAGTTATTCTGAACAAAATCATGAAAAATACTCTGAAGGTTCCTTACTACTTGAGCGAAGGAATGAAGGACTTTGTCAACGCAATTTTGAAAAAGGACGTTGAAAAAAGATGGAACGTTGACCTATATTGGGACGAATCTTTGAACAAAAACAGAGGAAAACCAGCTGATAAAAAGAAAAAAAAAAAAGCAGGCGCGGCCAAAACAACAGGGTTCAAACAGCACTTTATTTTCAGAAAGATCAATTGGAAAGATTTGGAAACTTCTAGTTTTCAGAAAAGCACTTTTGGTCCGATTATGCCTGTTATCACTGACTGGTCTTTGGCAGAAAACTTTGACTTGGAATTTACGGAACAAAAATTACAAAGCGGAGATATTAGAAGCGTCGACATGAGCTCTCCAGCGGGACCCGCTAACTCAGCTATGCATGACGAACTGTTCAAAGGCTTCAGTTTTACTGCAAGCTCCAGTTATTTGGACAGATACTTTTAACGGATGCGTGGCCCAACACCTTTAAAAATTTTTTTTTTCAAGAAGTGAAGAAAGCAGATCGTCAAGCACCGATATTGGTGTAAATTACCTCTGCTTGGTGCCATTAATTTTCCCAAATTTACATTGATATTTAAAATTTGTACATATGCATATCAACAAACTATAAGTACAAACCTTCTAAGTTCTCTTCAACCTTGTTTTTCAAAACACGCTCTTTGGCCTGTTTAAAGTCATCAGCAGTAACTTGCATTCTTCTTTCTCTCAAAGCCAGCAAACCAGCTTCCGTGCACATGGCTTTTATGTCTGCACCGGACAAATCGTCCTTTGACGTTACTAGTTTGTCCAAATTGACATCTTCGCTCAAACTCATCTTAGATGTGTGAATCCCCAAAATCTTTCTTTTTGTGGACAAGTCTGGGTTTTCAAACAAGATCTTACGGTCAATTCTGCCGGGTCTGATCAAGGCTGGATCCAAACTTTCTATTTGATTTGTTGCCATGATTACCTTGACATCTCCTCTGTCATCAAAACCATCCAACTGGTTAAGGAGCTCCAACATGGTCCGTTGAATTTCTCTTTCCCCACCACTGTTGGACTCGTATCTTTTGGTACCAATGGCATCAATTTCATCAATAAACACAATACTTGGGGCATTTTCTGCTGCTGCTTTGAAAATCTGTCTCACAAGTCTTGGTCCATCACCCAAATACTTTTGAATTAACTCAGATCCGACAATTCTTAGGAAGGTAGCCGAAGTTTGGTTGGCAACGGCTTTTGCTAGTAAAGTTTTCCCTGTACCTGGGGCCCCGTATAAAATAACCCCTTTAGGAGGCTTGATACCCATTTCCTCATATAGTTCCGGGTGCGTCAAAGGTAGTTCAACAGCCTCTTTTATTTCCTGGATCTGTGATTCCAAACCACCAATGTCACTATAGTTTTCCGTTGGAGATTTGTCAATTTTCAAAGCCGCCACCATAGGATCGGTGTCGTCCTGCAAAACACCCACCACAGACATGGTTTTGTGATGTAGCAACACCGAACACCCCGGTTCCAACAAGTCCTTGTCAAGAAAGGACAAAATCGAAACGTAGTAGTCAGCAGTTGTCGGACTCGTCACAATGGCATGATCATCGTCTATCATCTCTTCCAACGTCCCAATGGTTAGCGGTGTACCTCTAATTTCCTCCATTCTCTTCTTTTCTTCTTCTTCTTTTTTTTCAAAAGGTTTTAAAAGCTCGCTGTTGGCGACAAATTCCTCCTCTAATAGCAAATGATCTTTGATTCTCTCCATTCTCAAAAGCTTTAGTCTGCACCTTGTTGTTGGATACACAGCAGGTAATTTCTCTGCTCCTGGAGCGCCCCCATGCTTTCTTCTTCTTCCAGCCCTGATGGACTTGTATTCTGCAGGTGGTTCGTATTTTGGTTTTTGATTCTTATCCTTCTTCTTACCTCTAGATGCACCTTGACCCATTTTGCTATAAATTCTTGGAGTTTGTTTGGTTTTTTCAATGCTTTTATTTTATTGTGTATATTATTGAAGCAATTTGTGTAAACCTTAAATTTTTTGAATGAGTTTGCTCTTGGTGTATCAAGTCTTTTTGCCACTGAAATAACGAAGCGAGCGTTTGCCCAATGCAGAGGAAAAAGGTTTATGAATTACTTGATCACGTTTTAACAACTACCCGACCACCATTTAAAGGTTTTAATTTTAATTTTTTGAGTCACATGAGCTTTTAAAGTGTATAGGTCACGTGATTGAATTATTGTTGGCAAAGCAGACGTTCCTGATTTGCAGCTTCGCGTTGTTTGTCGCGTCAGTTTGCCACGAAGTTTTTAGAGCAAGTTCGCGTTTCTATTATTTATTGCAACTCGATATAGTAAAGTTTATTGTTTTGGTTCCTGAGTGTGCTCGATCTTTTGCTGGAAATCTAAATTCGTGTAAGGCATGTTTGAATGACGGTTTATATCACAAATTTTAAGTTAATAACAGAATGATCAATGCTATAACTGCTTATCTCTTAAACACTGTTTTGCTTTTGCAACAGATATTCGTATTTGATAATTGAGAGATATTGAATGTAGCCTTTTTTTGGACAAGGGCAAAAAGCCACAGAAATAAAGATAAGTGATCAAACAGGCTTGAAAAAAAACAAAACAAACAACAACAGACTTTGACCTTGATTATGAGCTCTTCACTTACAAGCAACGGTGTTTTGGCCCAGATTTGGCTCGCTGCAAACTTGGACAAAAAATTCAACAAACACCAATCACTACAAACAGACTTGGTCAGCTCCAGCAAAGAAATTGCTAGAGCTGCTGCTGGTAACGAGGAGCATGCAGAGCAACTTGGACTAAGAATTTCGGGTCATCTTTTGTACGGTGTGGTCAGAATCTACTCGAGTAAAACGAAATATTTGCTAGATGACATTTCTGAAACGTTGGTGAAACTGAAAAGTGCATTTAAAGCCAATCCTAAACAAGTGACCCAAGCTGTTGGTTCCACGGTTGTTTCGAACATGAACAACTTAATTATGCAAGACACGATTACCGCGGCCGAGCTTTTTTATCAAGAACCACTAGATTTTCTATCCAACCAAGAAATTCCAGAAGGATTGCTGCACAGAGGGTTGCAAGGTGCAGCCACAGGTACTTTTTCTACAGAGAGAAACAGGAGCTTAGCAGGGACAGGTGCCGCAAACTTTAATGCAGGTGCTATTCCTAACATTGAAAGCTCAACCGGAAATCACATTGATTATTTTGAGGACTCATTAGAAGTTGGAAGAGGGTATGCTATAAATCTGCTGAATGATGACGAAATTGAAAAAGAAATGTTTCCCAACGGCCACATTGATGACCAAGACTTTGACTTGGACTTTGATATCAGCGGTCAGTCCCAAGAAAACGTTTTGGGAGAGGGGACAGCCAAATCATTGAATTCGGGAATAGACACTTCTGATCCTTCTCAGCATGGAACAATTGCTGAACACGAGGAAAGCCCAAACCATTTGCTGAGCATGGAACATAGCGTGGAGTTGGGTAGAAACGATGAAGGGGAAAATAATGAACAGGATCCACTGTTTGACATGGATTTGGGATTGGACTACACCGAAGCTCCAAATGACCAAGACTCTGTAGATGGCAGATCACTTTCTTTTGAACAGCAAGCAAACAACGCAGTACATGCCACTCAAAAGCAAGTGTCGCCTTTTTTCTCAGCAAAATCAATTTTGAAAAACACCAAAGAGATTTTAAAGGATGATCAAATTGAGATTTCCCCCAATGAAGACGAAAGCGACAATGAGAACGCAATGTTGCGTACCCCAACCAACTCTCCTCCTAGAAAAGAAAAGTCGCATGGTGGCAAAAGATTGCTGGAACAAATGTATGAACAAACTTACGATTATCTGCCACAAACGATGTATCAAACTTTGCTTCAACTGGAAACGCATTTGCCAAAAAGTAAACGCCAAAAACACAACGCATCTTTATTAAATGCCCCGCCCTCTCCTGTAGAGGATATGCACTCAGAGATCTCTCTTGGCTCTATCAACAGAGAAGGTATAGACATTTCTTTGGATCTGAATAATGTCCATGAAAGCTCCATGCACATTGATGGAAACGACTTTAACATGGACATTGAAAACGAAATCTCGGAAGGGCGCACTTCGGACATAGACATGCACGAGCATTCTCAAGTCGAAGGAAGAACAACGTTTTTTGGTGAAAATTACCAAGATGACCAAATCATGCAACTGGATGGTCAAATGGTTTCGAAAACAACCGTTGAAGTTGCAAACAAGCTGAGACAAAAACTTGAAAATAACGATAAAGCTACTTTGTCAGAATTATTACAGCCTAGGGATGGTAAACAGCAAGTAACGAAATTGGAAGCTAGTAAAACTTTTTTCCAACTGCTGTCTTTAGCTACTGCCGATTGTATATCTGTGGAGCAGTCATCCGTTTTTGGTGACATATCCATTAGAGAAAAATCTGGATTATATCAAAAGTATTTTGGTATTTGAACATTCTTGCATTGCAAGTAACAAAAGACTTTTCTATATAAATATAAATATAAAAACTTTTGAGGGAAAACCTTTGTGGACTACTCTTTTTTGTTCAAACCTTGCAATTCGTGACGCAATAACAGACCTTCGGCTGCTAAAGGCCACGTGATAAACTTTGCCAAACAGGGTAGAAATGTTTTTTGTTTTTTTTTTTTGGCTATTCGCTTCGTGCCACAACTCATCGCGGAAAAAGAAATGTTAAGTTCTTCAAGAGCTTCTTTCTTTTTTTTTTTTTTTTTTTTTTTCAGGTTTTTCGCATCTCCAAACATTTTGCAGAGGTGATCTTGTATAAGGTTCACGTATATCCAGCATAAGATAGAACAAACAAAAACAAACCACAAACAAATTGAGGTTTTCTTGTACTACGCTGCTATCAAAATGGTTAAACAGAGAATTGGCTCTACCAAAGGGGCGAACAAGTTTAGATACACCTCGTTCAGAAACAAGATCGATGATTTGAAGATTGAGCCTGCCAAGAGCTTGATCAAAAGGCATCACGATTACGTTGAGACTTCTCATTTTTTATCTACTTTTGAGCATTGGAAAGACATCAATAGAAGTAGTAATTTTAGTAATTTTGCAGAGGAGAATGAGAGCAAAATACAAACTTTGGCTCAAATTTTATACCACCAGCAGGCTATTTTCAGCAGCTTGAAAGCTCACATTGATTTGCACGATGACAAAAGTTTGGAACCATTATGTGAGCTTCTCGCACAATTTGTCCACGATCTGGGTCCAGATTTCATGGTTTTTTATGAAGACACCTTGAAGTGTTTGCTTAGTATGTTGGAAAACGCCGTTAGCGTTGAAAACTCCAGTGTCTTTGAGTGGGGGTTTAACTGTTTGGCATACATTTTTAAATACCTATCAAGGGTCTTAGCGCAAGATTTGAACAGAACATTTGAGCTTTTGTTCCCATTGTTGTCTCATCAAAAAGAATATTTGTCAAGATTCAGCGCCGAGGCGTTGTCATTTTTGGTTCGGAAGTCCAAAGCAACCTCGCTACAGCATTTCATCGAATCTTCTGTGGCAAAATTAGATGAAACTCACGACGTGCATTTCTATGATGGGTTGGAGACATTGTTTGAAGAAAGTTTGAAAACAACTAGCGAAAGTCTGCACTCAAAAACAAACGTTATTATTGGAGCATTGCTACCTCAAGTTATCAACAGCAACGGTTCAGATTCCATTTCATTGTTTTGCGATATCCTCATGGACATTTTGAGACATGCATCCAGTGAGAATGTGGCAGAAGTTTATCACTTTATTTTGGAGAAATTATCTGAGTCCGTTGCTTCTAAAAAGTGTGACACCACAGACAAGATTGCTAAAGTTTTGGCAACTTTGGGTTTCGCCGAAAGTGGTAGAAAAGTCCCAAGCTGGGAAAACTTTGTTACCATCGTACAAAGATTGATGGACAACGCTTCTCCAGAAAACAAGCCAAGGTCTGAAACTTTTGCCTTTCTTTTTGCCGTTTTGCTTCGTAACGCAGACGTTTCTGTTTTGACACAGTTTCACAAAAAAATGTTTGAATTTTATTTAGCTGAATACACAGATAGCTTTTTGGAGTTTTTCACCACGTGTTTGAACATGGCCTCTGAAAGAGTGTTTGTATTCAATGGCTCAAGGTTTTTGCAAAAATACATTAGAGATCACTGGGCCACAAGCTCTGGGAAACTATCACTGTTTTTGTTCAAACTGGAGGAGAATGAAACTGCTAAAGAAAAACTCAATATAACTTTGCCCGAGGAGTTTATCTCAAAAACCTTTTCAGATATGATTTCTGCCAATGAAGATTATTATAAAATTTTAACTTGTTTGAGTATATTGAGCTACCGCAATAATGATGACCAGAACATTGACTACTTTTCCTCTCTTAAAGGCATGAGTAAATGTTTGAATGAGCTTAATGATTTCCAAAAAGATGTTTTTGGGGTTTTTTTGGGATTGAGTTTGTCCAATTACAACGTTGATGACGAGGGCGTTTATGATATATTGTCAATGGTGAAAGAAAGAATGTCTGCCTTGAGAAACAGTTTATTTTTTGTCAAAGGATTGAGAACGTTTTTGCAGTGTTTGAAAAAAAATGACCTTTTTGCTGCCAAGTTAGTGCAGCTTGTGAAAGATGATGATTATCTTTTGATTAAAGAGTTAACAAACAACTTGCTTCTTCCAAACAGCAAGTTGAGGTACGAAACCTTGTACTTGTTGTACGATTTGATGGGGATGGTCAATTATGACGTTCCAGATGTTTTGAAAACTTGTGCCATCTTGGAGGAAATTCCGCAAACATTGGAGCACGCCAGAGACTTTACAGCCAGAATAAGATCGATGGGCTCCGAGTTTGCAAAGACAACCTCAAACACCATTTACAATATGATTTTTTTCAAACATATGTTTGGTCTTTTGAACGTTAGATTCTCCCCCATCTGGGACGGTGTTTACGAGATTCTTCCTAACGTGTACGAAAAAGATCAGCAACTTGTCTGGGATTTGTCTTTGCAATTTTTAACGGTGCTGGATAAAAACTTTGTGCTGCAGTATCCTGAAGAGCCAATGGTTGAATTGACAAGGGATGAGTGGTGGTCAGTCAGCGTTGTTAGATTGGACGACGCTATCAATGCCTGTAACAAAGTGTTTGATGGATACTTTTTTGAAGAAGGCTCGCTCCTCGATATCATGAAGGAAAGAAGAGGAAACTTGGAGTACCCGCAACTGATTAGAAATCAGACTTTGAAGTTGCTTTTGAGTATCTCTTCGCTTGCTGAAAGACACTCCAGAGACTTGGTTCCATTCTTTTTCAACAGCAAAGAAAACGAGGAGATTTTTGGAGAGCAGCTTGAGGATAAGAGCAATACAGCCGCCTCGTGGAATGATGCAGACAGAAACCTTTTGCTTAAATTATTGGGAAAGTTCAAGAATATTAGAAGCGTTTATCACTCAGACGAAATATATGAAAGACTTTTGACTTTGTTGAGTAGCCGGAACTCTGAGGTTCAAAAACTGGCTCTATCGGCTATTTTCGCATACAAAGATAAGACTATTAACAAGTACAAAGAAAACTTGAACAGCTTGTTGGATGACACGTTGTTCAAAGACGAAATATCCAGGTTGATGGCTTCTGACGAAACGAAAATAATTGAGAGTCAAGACGAGCACGTTTTGATTCCGGTTATTTTGAGAATTCTTTTTGGTAGAGCTCAAACACCTTCTACAAGTGGAATCAAAAAATCTAGAAAGAATGCCGTCATTACCGTTTTGCCAAATTTCGACGAAAAATATGTCACACAATTTTTGCAATTGGGTAGTGAAAGATTGAACTTCTCGTACTATTTCAACGATTACATTGTTGCAAAAGAAGAGGTTACTCTTTTGACATTGAGAAGAGTTGTTGGATTTGTCACTATTATCAACTCTTTATTTTCAGTCTTGGGAGTTAAGTTCCCGAAATCACTTGAATCGACTATTGCTCCGCTGATCTACTCTTCTGCAGTGTCTTCATTTGTTTTACAGGAAAAGATGTCCGAAAACAATATTGACAAGATGGCTATTAATGCTAGACAGCAGATTATGAAAGCATTTTATCAGCTATTCGAGTATTATAGTGAGACTTTGCCCTGGGATTTGTACATTGATGATCTTTTCAAGGTTGTTGTCAACCCAAGGTTAAAGGCATTTGAAGAAGAAAACTTGCAACAGCCGTCCGCAATGATGAAAATGATTACTTTTTGGTCGTCACACAAAACGTTGTACAAATTTTTGTACTACAATAATAATGCTGCAGCACGGGCACTAATAAGAACGTTGTCAAACGACAAAGCAAAAGAGTCAGTTGTGGCAATTATTTTGAGCTTTGTGAACAATCTTGTTACGGGAGCCACAGAGGAAAGTTCCTACGCTGAGTTGGTTGCGATATGTGTTTCCGGCTCGTTGCTCAAGCTTCCAGTGCTATTTTCAGAAGCAATGTCTCCAGAGGTTTCCACAGCTGCTGTCAACCTTTTGTTAAACATCACTAATGCCGGATTTATCCAAGATAATGACACTAGAAGATTGTTGGTTGATTCTTTGTCAGTTGCCTTGGAGAAACATGCCAAAAGTATACCCATCAAGGATGTTGCTAAAATCTTGTCGGTTTTGGTAACCGTGGTAGCTGAATACGATTGCTCTTGGAGCGACATTGAACCATTGTACAAACAGCTATCTGTTTTGTTCAGATACTATGTTGACAAAACTGTGAGAGTCACTTTGGCAAATGTATTTGTGAGCATAGCGCAGAGATTCCCTGATTTCGAGAAAGTTGCCAATTTGCTTTCAGACTTGAATTCATACGGTAACGATAGAATGCAAGGCTACGATTTTAAAAGAAGATTGCCAGCTTTCAAGGAAATTGTTGAAAATGATTTCAAAACTATGAATGACCTTGAATGGATGCCTATTTTGTACTCGTGTTTGTTTTTTATCAATGATTTTGATGAGCTGGCTATTAGAACAAGCGCAACATCTGTAATCAATTCCTACACGGATTATTTAAATTTACAAACGGATGAAGTTAGGTCGCAAAAGGCAGTCCAACTAATGAAGGAAATTGTGTTGCCTAATTTGAAACTTGGATTAAGAAAAAAGAAGGATGATATCAAAAACGAATACATTTCCGTTTTGGCTTACATTGTGACCAATTCAGAGGTTTATACCGATTTAAATGACATGAAGGTACTTTTAATGAAAGGTGATCAGGAAGCCGATTTTTTTTTCAACATCAACCACATTCAAATCCACAGAAGACAAAGGGCAGTGAAAAGGTTATGCGAGCTGGCTCCACAGTTACATGAAAACTCTATTTCGCATTATTTGATTCCAGCAATTGAAAATTGGGTTTTTTGCGAAGACGAAAAATACAGAAACTTGTGCAACGAGGTGATTACTGCTCTTGGGAAACTTTCGAATTTTGTAAGCTGGAATCAATACAAAGCGTTGATAAGACGGTACAAATCAATGTTGAAGATGGACTCTCCGCACCTTAAAGAAATTGTTTTAGTGATTGTGAATGTTTCTGTTTCTATTAAAAACTCGTTACTGTTTTTGAGCGATGCCAATTGTGGATTGCCTAGTATCAGGAAATTTCCAAGCAAACTTGATGAACCAAAGCTTTTTATTGCAAACGAACTTTATTCTGATTTAACAAAATTTTTGAACAAAAGAGACGACGAAACCATTGTTGCGAGAATCCCCCTTTCTGAGGCCACGGTTAATCTGATCCTAGGTTTACCACAAGATACTGTTGTTTCTTACTTACCGGGGACATTAACCAGCGTCTGCCAGGTTTTGAGAAGCAGATCAGAAGAATTGCGTGATGCAGTTAGAAAAAATTTGAGCAAACTTGCCGTCATTCTTGGTGCCGCCTATTTATCTTTCATCATCAAGGAGCTAAAAGGCGCTTTAACAAGAGGATCTCAAATTCATGTTTTGAGTTTTAGTATCCATCATGTGCTTGTGTCGCTGAATGACCACCTTGTGCAAGGAGACTTGGATAGTTCCGCAGACATGATTGCTGGCGTTATTATGGAAGACACTTTTGGAGCAGCGGGTCAAGAAAAGGATGCTGAAGGATACACCTCGAAGATGAAAGAAGTCAAGCATAACAAAAGTTACGATACTGCTGAAATTTTGTCAAACAGTATTTCTTTAGAAAAGTTTGGATCGTTGTTGCACCCAGTCAAAGCATTGCTACTCGAAAAACTGCCTTTGAAAGTTCAAAACAAACTTGATGAGTTGTTAAGACGTTATGTTTTGGGTTTATCCAAAAGCCCGGAATCTGCCAAGTTTGAAGTTTTGGCATTGTGCCATGAAATCTACCAGCAGTCGCTTGGTCCAGAAGCTTACAAGACCTTTAGAAAAAAGCGAACACTGGATGAAAAAGAAGAATTTTTCACTGTTGATTTGAATTCTAAATTTACACATGTTGAAACAGAAAGCTCTTTATTTGTTCATACTTTGCAAAGACTTTCTTTTGACTTGCTCAGAACCTCTTTGAGCAAAAATGCAAATTTGATGGATGCACAGTACTTGGAGGGATTCATTCCTATTTTCAAAAAATCCTTGAACTCGGATGACGAGGGGGTTCTTATCAGCACTTTGCGTATTTTAACAATGATTGTTAAAATTAATTTTTCTGAGGACAATGAGCCGATTTTCAAAAATTGTGCTAGAAAGGTTTTCAACATCATCAAAGACTCGCCTTCCACTTCTTCTGAACTTTGCCAGTTGGGATTGAAGTTTTTATCTGTTTTGATTAGACACAAAAATGTGGAGATAAAAAATAGTTCTTTGAGTTACATTTTGACTAGAATTTTACCTGATTTTAACGAACCTCATAAACAAGGGTTAGCGTTCAATTTCTTGAAAAGTTTGATCACCAAGCACGTTGTTTTGCCGGAGCTTTATGACGTTGTTGATGTTGTCTCCGAAATCATGATTGCTAATCACACCAAAGAAATCAGAGATGTTGCAAGAAGCGTTTTTTTCCAATTCATGATGGAATATGACCACAGCAAGGGAAGACTTGAAAAAAAATTCAAGTTTTTGATTGACAATTTGCAGTATTCTTCTCCTGAGGGGCGTATATCGGTGATGGAGACTATCAGTTTGGTTATCAACAAGTCTTCCACTGAATTGCTTTCAAAGCTGTCTTCCTCTCTTTTTGTAGGGTTGGCGAACGTTGCTGTGAATGACAGTTTTCCAAAGTGCCGTGAAATGGCCTCACAACTTTTGCATGATTTATTGACAAAGGTAGGGGAAGAAGGAACATCGACTATGGAGAAATACATAATCGCGTGGTTGAAGCAAACATCTAACAACCAGTATCTGAGCTTGGGATTGCGAATCTACAAAATATATTTGGAGGTTTTTGGTTTGAACAAAGAGCACAACCAGGAATTGCATGAACTTGCCATTATGAGAGTTCAGTACATCATTGAAAACACCGATTTGGGATCTGAAATTCCATGGGAGCTAATCTACTTGGCGCTGCAGTTATTTGGAAGTTACTCCAACAAAGCCGGTGGCGAAACTTTCAAGAGTTCTTTCCACGCAGCATGGAAGAATGTGTTCAATTGCTTGCTTTACCCACACTCTTGGGTGCGGTTGGCAGCAACCAGATTGGTTTCCTTGATGGTCGAACAAAAAGATAATTTTGAGTCTTTTCCATCGGATTATGACATCCAAACTATTGCGTTTAGGGTCTTTAGACAGCTAGGTGCCCCATCTATCAGCGAGAAACTTGCTGACGCGTCAGTGAAAATCCTTGTGCAAATTATCATGTCTTGGAAGGAAAAAGACCAGCAATACATTGCACCAAAAGGACAAGAACACGAAGAAGAGGACGATGAAGAAAACGGTGATGGTCAAGAGCTCAAATATATTTCGTCAATCGACTTTGCAGTTTCCAAAGCTGCACATATATTGAGAAGTGAGAAACTTGTTTTGAGCGAGTCATTTGTTGGGAAAAAAGCCATGATTCAGCTATTGGCTTTGATGATTCAAATCCTAGACTCTGCAATTGTTGAAAAGGAAAGTGAAAAGATTATCATGTCCTTATTCATGTACTTGGAGAACGAAAGAAGCATTGATGAGCAAGAGGAAGAGCTTCAAGATCTTGCTAAAGAGTGCTTGCAGTTTTTGGAAAACAAATTGACGGTTTCTCAGTTTACCGCTGCGTACTCCGCGGTCAAGCAGGAAGTTTACGTAAGAAGACAAGAAAGAAGAGCCAAGAGGGCAGTATTGGCTGTCAGAGCGCCTGATGTTGCTGCAAACAGAAAGTTCAAAAAGCATGCAAGATCTAGGGAAAAGAGAAAGCATCAAAAAGATGAAAATGGATTTTATAAAAAAAAGAGAAGAGTTTGAGTAAAACACTATATATTGTTATTTTTTTTTTTTCCTCTAGACACACTTTCTTTTTTTTATTTTTCTCTCCGATATAGCAGAATATATATCAACTGTATATGTACTTTAACATTAACTTTTTTTTTCAATGCCTGGTGAACAATTACTCTACCTGTTGTATGTATGCAGCGGTCGTTTATATTCGTTCAACATATATTTCTTGCGAGTGAAGCTACTGGTGTCCATAAAACTATATACCGACATAAACTTTTATGACAAAAAAGATTCTAAAAAATGTACTCGCAGAAAAAAGTTAGAGAAAAAAGTGAAATACAGCATCGTATGCCTGAAACCCCCTCCCCTCAAGACGCACAGTTTATTCAGAGCTTTTACTTTCAGTGGTGGCTTCTTCAAGGCTGTTATGTGGCTGCTCAACTTGTGTTTCCTCCGGTTCTATAGATTTGTCATCATTGTGATTGGAATCTGGCTTGTGTTCCTCTTCTGCCGCCATTTCCTCACTTGACGCTGCTTCTTCAACATCGTATTCTTCCTCCTGCTCGTTGTCATTTTCATTTTCATTTTCACTTTCTTTTTCTTTGGTATATTCGGCCATTTCTCTTTGGTACCTGATTTTGTCTTCATTATACATGTCAAAATAGGGCTTCTTGTCTTCGTCTGACAAACTTTTCCAAGCTTCTGTCAAAACTCTAGACATATCAGCTTGGGGCCCATGATCCTCTCTCAATTGCTCCTTGTTATTTTCACAAAAAAATAGATACGCGTTTGTAGGTCTTTTAGGCATCTTAGGATCTCTCTTCATTCTTGCTAGCTTTCTTTTTGAGTAGAGTGTCGTATTTTCGGTTGCGTTCTGACCGTTAACAGCATTCGATAAGTTATTGCTGCTCTTGATATTTTTGACAAAATTAGAACTGGAAAAGCTTTTATCCAACTGCTTTCTCATGTCTTTCAATGTAGGAAGCGGGTCTTCACAGTCAGACAAAGGGGCTTTCTGCACTCTTTGCTGCAACCTTTCCAAAAGAACTGCGTATTCAAAACGCAAGCGTCTCACAGATAGTCTTGTCCTTTGAACACTCAAAGCCAACACTTCATTGGTGTCTTGGATTTGAGTTATTTTCTGTTTTAAGGACTCGTGGGTCTCGTTATTAGTCATGAGTGACGTGTGGGATAAACTCGCTTGATTTGATGAACGGCTTATATCTAAATCACTTCCTGTGCTTTTAGACTATAGGGATTGACCTGGTGTGTACTGTTGTTTTTGGGTTGTGTTTTTGAGTACGTTTGGCATTTGTGTATTCATCTTTCAACATCCATGGGATATCTTACCACAAACAAACTCAGCCAAAGTACACAAAAAAACAGGAAAATCCTTTGCAAAAAAAGCGAGTATTGGAGTAAGTCACATGACAACAAAACAACACCTGGACAGATGTTGGCTCAAACTGGCAATGGAGCATCAGTATGTTGAGGATGTTCCCAGTTATATAGTGACCCGTTTGAAAACGTTGTTCCAGGTGTTGAACGGTGGTTTTTACATGTTTTAGCTATTTTATCTGAAAAAAAGCACGACAACTTTGATGGTTTCTTGCTTAAGCTCTTTGGATCGGTTCATGTATAGCACAGAATAGAGATAAACGCGCAACGGCTCAGATGCTTTCCTTTCTGCTCTCAAAACAGTCTGGTTTTCATTCAAAACAGAAAAATTCTGTCTTGTCACTTCCAAGCAAAAGCGTAAAAGACGCACCAACGAGCTGACCAGAGCCAACTAGCAGTCGCTTTTTCCAGATTCTGAACTCAATTTCTTGATCGCTCTTTTCAAGGTAAGCTTTCAGTAAAAGACTTTCTCTTTATCAAATCAGCAAGCCACGCCATTACCAAATGCGCCTTGAAATTCTATTACTCGCTAAACCGAGCTGCCCAGGACCTGCAGTCTTATTTTTTTTTTTTTTTTTGCCCACCTGTTTTTTTTTTTTTTTGGTCATTTTTGCCTCACGGAACTCCGAACTATTGTTTCTTTTGCTGATTTTGGTATGTGCAGACCGCTAAACATCGAACATATGATGACTCTCAGTCTTGCGACCCCTCTGTAACCACTAAATCTGATACAAGTGCTCTGAAAAAAAGCTTTTTGCTTGGTTATTTTCCTAGTGAACATAGCATAGAGAGCGTCACCAAAGGCGGTGCTAAACTTCAAAGAAATCAGAAACCACATATGTCATTGGATGGAGACCATATATCGGAGCATGACAATTTGCTACCTAAGCAGACTGGCAGTGGTTCAGAAGCCACGACTACTGGAGAAACAAATGTGCCAGTCAACACTGCTGCAAAAACTTTTGAACATTCTGGGCTGGCAGCACCGAACACCGGCAGCGCCAGCAGTGCCAGCAGTGCCAGCAAAAATAAAACTAGTGGTATACAGCGGGCAGGCCCGCAAAGAATGTCTAGGGTCACTCACAAATTGAAGTTGCTACCTGAGGCCGACAACATCAATGATGAAACAAACAGCACTTTGAAATTGGAAAACGGACACAACGGAAAGGAAGTTTACTCGCAGGTGAATCAGATCAAGGACAAGCCTGCTAGAAGGGATGCAGAAAAACTAGGTAAAAAACAGAGACACTTGTTGCCAAGGGTCACTGCGTATTGTACTTGTGGAAGCTACAAAATGAAAGAGCTGATCAGATGGATAAAAGACTGCAGGAAAGCACACCATACGCATCCTAAGCTTTTTGACGAGTGCTTGTACACCCCCTTCATTTATAATGACTGGCGGGGCGACAAAAGATTTGAACACGACGATATCATCCGCTTGGACGACGAAGGTGGGGAAATCAACGTAAGCAGCAAACAACCTGATCTCTTCATCTATGAGTACGGGGTCATAGTGATGTGGGGGTTCACCGAACGAGAGGAAAAGGCTTTTTTGAGCGATTTAGACAAATTTGAGATGGAGAAGTTGGCTCCAGAGGACGTGCAAGTGGAACAGCTAAACTACTACATCACGCAAAGCTACCAGCCTAGAATATACAACGATTTTATCACGTTGAAAGACGGGTCCAACTACCTGATAAAATTGAGTATATCGCATGCCATTGCTCAAAGTGTAAAAATATCCTTATTTGAGGAGTTGGTGGACAACACGATTGAAGACACCCAGAACATTCCCCAGCAAATTGCCTCGATGGGGAAAATTTCGATGACAAAAGAGGAGATTATGAAGTCTATCGGAGAGTTGTTTATTTTGAGAATCAACATCAACCTTCACGGCTCGGTAATGGACTCGCCAGAAATCATGTGGGCGGAGCCGCAGCTAGAACCCATTTACCAAGCAACAAGGGGCTACTTGGAAATCAATCAAAGGGTGGGTCTACTAAACCAAAGGTTGGAGGTCATTTCCGACTTGCTACAAATGCTAAAAGAGCAGTTGGGACAAAGCGACGAAGAGTACTTGGAGTTTATCGTTATCGTTCTAGTTGGTGTGGAGGTTTTAGTGTCCGTGGTTAACATCATTGTTGACATTATCGCCGATTTATAGAGTCCTTTAAAAGTAATCATGCGCACTTTATGGTTGCGCAGTTATTCTAAATGTAATCAGAGTTTAAAATACACCAACTGTATATACATATATACACATATCAATTGCATGCTGCAGCCTAAACGGGCGCCAGCACACAGAACCTAAAATATTTTGATATTATATTAATGAAACACAAAAAAAGTAGAAGATTGCGGGAAAGAAAAAGATGTTTCTAAAAGGGCAAACATCTTACAATTCCTGGGAAGCTTTAGATTTGCTAGATTTTTTTGGCAACAAGTTGGAGTGGATGTTTGGCAAAACACCACCTTGGGCAATAGTGACGTTTCCCAACAATTTGTTCAATTCGTCATCGTTTCTAATGGCCAATTGCAAATGTCTTGGAATGATTCTGGACTTTTTGTTGTCTCTGGCGGCATTACCTGCCAATTCTAGAATTTCAGCAGTCAAGTATTCCAAAACAGAGGTCAAATAGACTGGAGCACCAGAACCGATTCTTTGTGCGTAGTTACCTTTTCTCAATAGTCTGTGGATTCTCCCAACTGGGAAAGTCAAATTAGCTCTTGCAGATCTGGATTGTTGAGCTTTGTTAGAGGAGCCTGCTTTACCACCTTTACCACCGGACATTTTATATTTGTGTTATGTGTATTTGTTTTTTTGTTTTTGTTGCAAATGATGGTCTTTCAGTGGATTTTACTTGCAAGAGAGAAGAGGATTTTATTAACAGATATCAGAATGACTTTGCCTTTGCACACCCTTTGCTTATATACAAAAGTTGAAGAACTTCCTTTTGGATTGCGATGTTTTCGTGGTGCCCGTTTCAAACTGTACAGGCTGCACATGGGGATCAGCACTAAACATGACCATCTCGTCACAAATAAGGGCTGTTCTGAATAATACGCACCACTAGCTTAGTCGTTTCCTTTTTTCTCGGCGTAGGTGTCGTACCATACAGACGGGTGTTCTGTGATATACATACGGTCTGCGCAGCCTTCTCCGTGTATCCCCCAGTGATTCTTTCCGATTTCGTATACCACGCGTAACTTTCAGACCATGTGCGCACGCGTAACGCATTGCAAAGCATGCGGTGTGTGTCGAATTTTCAAAACACCGTTGACCTCATACATTTGATATATAAGTCAGCCAGATGTTTAGTGGTTTTTTCAGGAGGAGCCTTCCCCCATTAAATGTTAAAAAAAAACAAACAGAGAGAAGAAAAACCATCCCCCACCCCCCCATCTACAAATACATATACAAACATCAAACAATGGCCGCCGACAAAAAACCAGCTTCCAAAGCCCCAGCTAAAAAAACCGCTTCTTCTGCTGAAGGTACTAAAAAAAGATCTAAAGTCAGAAAGGAAACTTTCTCTTCTTATATCTACAAAGTTTTGAAACAAACCCATCCAGACACTGGTATTTCTCAAAAATCCATGTCTATTTTGAACTCTTTTGTTAACGATATTTTTGAAAGAATTGCTAACGAAGCTTCCAAATTGGCTGCTTACAACAAAAGATCCACCATTTCTGCCAGAGAAATCCAAACTGCTGTCAGATTGATCTTGCCAGGTGAATTGGCCAAACATGCCATGAACGAAGGTACCAGATCTGTTGCTAAATACTCCAACTCGGTCAGCTCTGCCTAAGCGTGGTCGCGCCTTATTACAGCCAAATTTTTTCAGAGATCAAAACCTGTATCATTTTACATGAACAAGCCTCTATGCTGCACATCGATGAGCCTTCCAGTTTAAAAAGCTTTTTGTGCAGGGGTGTTTTTCTATTTAGGAATCTAGAATACTATACCTTATCTAACTATATAATCAAATGTGTATATTAAAGATAGCAAGCGTGTATGTTTTTTTTTTTTTTTAGTGACTTCATATAAGCGAAGCTTCCAGCCGGAACACCATCTTCTTATTGAAACTTCATGACTCGACGTGCTTTATAGGCGGCGATACCAGAACTTTTACTCGCTGCTTGAATCGTTGTTTGGTGTTGAACCGCTTTGGCGTTATTGGATGTTCGTGTAAAGTTTTTTTTCAAGAACTGCTAAAAGCGGTCTTTGCTTCAGTAATACTAAAAACAGCAAAAACACGCTGCATTCACCAGTGGAGTTACTTTAGAAAAAAGCCTTGCAAATGTAATTATTGCTTAGTTATACAGATTACTTACTCGTATATGCTAAAAAGGCCATCTCTGAGATGCAGACACAAAAAACTCAGGCGTCTGCCCCAATTTTTTTCAAGACAACATCAACTTTGTCTTGAGCAGTCTGAGATTTGTCGACTCTTGTTCCAATTCTGATATCCGTGTGAACTCTGACCAGCCCTAGTTCGTGGCACATTTCGTGCAGGTCACCAATTAGTCCCATGACTTCGTCCCAAGGTCCTTCAATGGTGGTCCCAGCGCTGTGCAAAGTGCTTTTCAATGGACTTTCTCTGATTTTTTGCTCGATCTTGGCAACATAATCTGAAATGGAGGCGGAACCAGTACCAACTGGAACCATGCACACATCTGCTAAACAGTTGATCTTAGCCATTTTTACGTAGGTTGGGGTTAAATTGTTTGGTTGTTTTTATTGATTTGGTCTTCAGAAAAAACAAATGCTTGTTCACATCACAATGCGCTTTTGAAACAATATATAACTCTGGAATGTTTGTTGAATCACTGACTGGAGCACCTTGATCAAACGTTATCTCCAACTTCCGGAACACACCGGGTGAAAGAGAATCAGGCCACACTTTGCCGATTTCAGCAAAAAATGCTCTAAAAGTTTCTCGGTAATTAGAGGTAATTGCGTGGCACGTGATGGATACTGTAAAAAAGTGGGCAAGCCGTAACCACTAATGTTATCGCGCCAATATTAAATACCATATATCTTATCTGTACCAGTTCGTTGGCGGAGCACATAAACTAAAGACACTCTTAGCCTAAGATCGAATTTTCGAAATGCCAAATTCATCAAGGTTTCTCAACGCTAAAGTGACACACACCTTGATGCGAAGGACTCAACCGACGCAGATACAATACTTGAGCAATGTCAGTCCCGAGGAATAAAGACAGCAGTAGTATTTATTGGCAGCTTTGTGCTAGTCACTAGATATCATTCCAGCAGTTTGCCCCAAGCCCTTCTTCAACTCCTCAAAGTAAAACGCTGCGCTTTTGGTGCAGCTCATACCTGGTTGTGTTCTTTTCAAAAAGGTCACCTGACGTCTCCAAGACATCTTTTCCTGCAGCTTATGTGAGTCTGCAGGTTGAGGACAATGGTTTTATCAGCTCTCACCATCGTTTGACGGTTTGTGCTTTTCCAGGTTCAGAAAGAGGATTGTTTGAAAGAAAAGCCTTTAAAAAGTTTTAGACAAATGAATTCACAGAATGCCACAAGAAAGAAGCACAAGAAAAAAATTGGTTGAAAATTTGGAGCTTAATATATATAAAAAATCACTAATTGAATAAATATAAACAAAATAAATAAAA
>ERZ794936.178-NODE-178-length-38321-cov-33.396200_pt1 | contig 38321 bp, 25 predicted proteins | sample MGYA00511083_ERZ794936 | MGnify/ENA primary metagenome ERZ794936 (study PRJEB30137, sample SAMN04331409) | food metagenome | isolation source: Y2 must sample point D1 replicate A | place: Australia: South Australia | collected 2014 ... | reverse complement strand
TATTTTTTTTTCTACCAAACAACCAATCAGAAAAAAGAAATATTAATGCAGGCAATAAACAAGTGCATTTTTTTTTTCATTTAAAGTAACTTGGCGGTCACGTGAAGGGTGACAACAACAAAGTGAGTCAAAGTGAGCTGACAACGGAAACAGCTCAGTTTAAACCACGATGAAAGCAGCGGTTTGAGCTATGAATATGAAACTTTTCTTGAGCCGTTCTTAAGCTGGATGATATAGTTGGACATCTACTTCAAACGGACATCGCAATCTTGCCAACGGTCTCACAATTCTCTGAAATGTGGGAAACCTGTTGTAAAATTGTAATCTGCAATTTCATTGGATGGGGTGTATGGGTTTACACAGGTCCCACGTGATGATGTACTTTAATCGTCACCAGAATAACAAATAAGATCCTCGTCATTTTCAAAAATCGATCTAGGCGGAGCTGCAGTTTTCGCGATGCCATTGTTAGAAAGGGTGTATTGGTTGGTTGCGGTGTTGGCGTGCAGCCGCTGAAGTGCTTCAGCAATTTTGTTCTTTGAGGTGTCGTAACTATGGGTTGGCTCTACCGTTCCGTCCTTAAACTGTTTCAGTTCTCTTGTTAAAACAATTCTGACCGGGGTTTCAGCATGGTGAATGTTTGGTGTGTTTTGCGTAGACAAGTCAGTAGGCAAGTCAGTAGACAATAGTTCTTTGTCTTGATGAACATATCTTACAAAGTCATTATCCTGCTCTTCCGTGCTCTCACTCCTTTGAACAAGTTTGCTATCTGCAAAATCCAGAGGAATATGTGGGTGTGGGTCTTTGTTTGGTGAATCTTCTACTTTGCCAAAATCAAACTCTGAGGTGGGTGATTGAGGTGGAGAAACGAGGAAAAGTTTGGTGTGCTCTGGAACAGTCAAATGTGTGGAACCTGGTAAGTTCCTTTCTGCTTCAGAACCAAGGTTCAAAACATGGTTCAGGTTTCCATTGGTATCTTTTAGACTGAAACTGAATGAAAGGTGAATTTCATGGAAAGGGAAATTGTCTTCCATAAATGTTTTCAAATACATCCGCAACAAAGAAGAAATGGATCTGCTTGGACACACAACCAAAACCCGTTGCATGCTTCGTAGGGGGATAATTTGCACATCCTTTGCCCTGATGCCTTGTATCTGTGCAAGAGTCTTTGAGATATAATCAAACGTAGCCGCTGCCACGTCTGCAGGTTTGATCTGCGATCCTGGCGTGATGCCAGACCATGTAACAACGATCGTGTCTGTGACGTTCATTGCTCGCTGTATTATTTTCCCCTGTGCTTATAATAGCTCGGTTATGATATCTTTATTCCTTGTCGTTGATGGGGTTCTTGGATTAGGCGCTGTGCTTACAAATAGCAACAAAAAACTGCAACAGTGATTAACGGCACGCGAGATGCGAAACGCCCTTTTTTGCAAGAGCCTTTTTGCGAGAGCCTCTTTTGCAAGAGCGTTTTTTTTTTTTTTTATTTTTTTTTTTGTTCATTTTTTTTTTTCAAATGGCGATTCTTGAAATGTGTTAATGATCCCGGTGGAATGACATTAATGTTTTAAATAATGTTTTAAATAAATGACCTATACGAATGAATATACAAAAAATAAATTGATAATGTTGCATTCACAAGCTAACGTCTTTGCCTAAGGAGAAACTGACTAGCAAGTATGCGTTCAAAATGGTGATGGTAATCCACAAAACAACCGAGCAAACCGTCATGAGCATGCTGTTGCTCATATCTTCGTACTCTTCCTCTGGTGTTTCGTCAACGATCGGCAGATTGTCGCGATCACTTGGTGTAGTGGTAGAGTCGTTTGCGTATAAAAGACTGTCTTCAACGGTTTTCCCTAAATCGTTTCTAAAAGCCGCACCTTGAGGACTTGCTTTTTTAACCATTTTCAAGTCTCTCAACTCAAAAGTATCGTTACCATAATGGCTCCCTGATTTTCCCTTTGATTTTGTTTTCTTTACACGCATGATTTTTTTGTTGCAAGTGAAATATATCAAAGGAGCCGACACAAAGGGAAGCAAAAGACTCAAGATCACTTGAGACGCATTAAGAGCAGCACTTAGCCCCTGTCTTCCAGCAACAAACACCAATATCAAACAAGGCAAAACAGCCACGGCTCTGGTAACGGATCTTCTCACACCTGGAGAGATTTTCCAATTCAAAAAACCTTCGCTAACTTTTTGAGAGGTCAAAGTGGTTGTGAAACCACCACACAACCCTGAAAACAACAACGCCAAAGCGAAAATCGTTCCTGCCGTTTTATTTAATGTGGAACACAAAATGTCGTAAATGGAAAACAAATCAGCGTCATTGATTGCTTCCTTTTCATTTAAAGATGCTCCAGCAACAACCAAAATGGAACAGTTGACAAACAGCGCAATGGTAAACAAGGAAACCAGCAATTCAATAATGGTGTAGTTGTAGCCTTGTTTCACTGCTTCCAAAGTCGGTCTATAATTTTCAAAATTGGCCTCTTCGTCTTCCTCAGTGTAGGTGTAATGTCCTTTTTGCACATCAAAATCTCTTATTCTTGCTTGCACCAATCCGGATCCTAAAAATAAGGATGATGGCATGATGGTAGCCCCTGCAATGGACAACGAAAGGTATAACCCATCGCCTTCGACAACAGTAGAACTGGGCAAAAACCCTTGAAAAAGCTCCTTGTATGATCCAATATCCACTTCCAACAATTCAACGGCAAAACAAATCACCGTTAAAAAGACAAACACACTGACAATCATTTCAAAAATCCGAACAACTCTCATGTCTCCTGTTTGTGGGTTGTAGTATTTCAAAACAATCAAAACATCAACAATGGTTAAAATAACTCCAATCAAAAGTGGGATGTTAAACAAAATGTTCAAAGATATGGCTGTTCCAACGATTTCCGCCAAATCAGTGGCAACAATGCTGATTTCTGTCAATACGTACAAAAATATATTCAAATTTGGTGACAAATTGACTTTACAATTTGTTGCCAAATCGATCCCAGTAACTATCCCCAATTTTGCAGCCAATATCTGGAAGATCGCAGCCATGATATTTGACAACAACATCGAAAACAACAACTTGTATCTGTGCAAAGAACCTGCAGCCACTGCAGTGGAAAAATTGCCTGCATCTAAGAACCCAACAGAAATCAAAATACCAGGACCGATGTATGCAGCATACTTTTTCGCCATCTGCAAGTATCGTACAGTGGCCGGCGGCTGCCTCACTCTCAAGTCGGTGGGTCCAGCAGTGCTGGCGACGGGTGTTATGCTAGGACTGGGCAGTGTGTGTGCGTATTCAGCATTTTGTGCAAAACTGTTCATCACTCTTGAAATAAAAAATGCAATGAATGACTAAATTAAAGTTGACTACTACGTGTCTGTGTTTTTTTTCCTTCCCAAGTTCTCTTATCTATTGGTTTTTCATCCTCTGTCGTTTAGAAAGAGATGACTACTTGTACATGCAAATATATATATATATATATATATATATATAGATAGATATGTACATATACATACATCATTGAGTAGTCGCCAGTAACTCCGCTAACTTCATAGATGTAACCCTTGTATTAACCAAGTTGACATTCAATTTATCTTTAGTAGTTGAAAAGAGGTGAAATATTCGTAAACACACAGTGTTGGAAAAAAAACAAAAAAACAAACAGAAAAAACAAACAGAAAAAACAAAAAAACCCTGAGGGATCGCAGATCGTTTGTAAACAGAAAGTAAATGCATACAGTCCACGTGACAACGCGTGCTCTTCTTTTTTTTGTTTTTTTTTTTTCTTCAAAACTAACAATGGATGTAGAAAGCAGCTTCTTCCGGGAAAAGGCAAGATAGTTACAACTCATGTGAGCGTCGAATAGAGACAAATAGGGTATTGTTTGCACCGTGGTTTTTAGCAATTATATAGCGACAGTCAGTCGTATTTATTTCAGAGCTTCAGTGATTTCCTCCACAACTGGTCTTAAAAAGTCTTTTTTGTTCACAACCAGGTGACCCCCATCGTGTTCAAAGAATTTCACGTCCACACCTTCCGTTGTGTTATAAATGTTGTACAAGAACTTGGATCTTTCTCCTGGCACAGCATTGTCGTTTAGCCCGTAGATGAAAATAACTTTGGTTGACAAGTCTTTTGGAGGTTGGAAACTGTCTTGGTATTTTGGGGTGATACGCAAAGCGTTGGCATCGGCACTGTTTGGATCCTTTTCGGTGAAAGAGTAAGCGGAAAACAAAATCGAGACTTTGAAGTATGGGTGGTCTGGAACCAACGTTTTGATCTGGTTGGTGACAATGGCAGCCAAAGCGGCACCTTGACTGAACCCAAGGATCCCATCAAATGGGCCATGTTCTTTGATGTATTCGGAAACAGTGTTGATGGCAGTTTCGATGTTAAGCTCGCTTGAAATGTCGGTGTGGTAAAACCACGACTTGTTCAATTGGTCTTTTTCAATGGCTTCCCATTTGTCGTCATCAATTGTAAATGGCAAATCTTGTTTGCTCAAAACAGTTGGACCGTCCAAGTATTCGGTTTGAATGTTGTTTTTTTTCAGCAATTTTCTGATCCCGGAAGATTTTTCACTGAAAACTTTGGCGTTTTGCAGGAACCCGTGAAGACAAAGAATTTTGGAAGACATGTGTATAAAAAAAATTTATGCTGGCAACTATTGGTTTGAGCTTTTTTGATATTTTTTTTTTTTTATGGTTTTTTTCTTATAAAATACCCAACATTGTGGAAATGAAAAAAGGTAAAGTATAAATCGATGTATTGAGTACAACCACTTATATATAACAATTCCAAATGCATCACCAAATCAAGCGTTGATTTTGTAACAGTTGCATATCTTTTCAGATCTTCTGGCTCGATAAAACTTTCCACTCTCGGTTCATAAATGTGTACATTTATGCTGTTTTTTCTTAATTCCGATTTAAAGAAAAAAAAAGTTTCAACTATAATACTTTCAATGGAGTTAAGTTGGGAAGCACATTTTTGTCTGTAAAAATCAGACAAAAAAAAGAAAAAAAAGAAAAAAAAAGAAAAGAAAATAAAAGAAAAAAGACCAGGCTAAACACAACATGTGACTTGCTGTTGGATCGGGCTTTGGATTCAGCATCAAGGAACTCCCAAAAAAACAGCATGCCATTGAATGAGTTTCCGAGTTTTTCTGCAAAGCAAAAATGTGGAAGTTCTCCAAACGCAATTGAAGAACACAGTGATATATAGACCACAAGGCCGAACAGCAAGCCACCGCTCATTGCCACAAGTAGTCCAAGTAGTCTTCCGTAACTTTTGCGTCGGTTCCGTACCCAGCGCTGACCCAGTGGATAAACCCGCCTTTCAAAATGTAAACTTCGAAAATGCCACTGTTGAATTCGTCTTCCGTCAAGGACCTCAGAAATAGAAGCGCGGCCGAGGGTCCTCTTTGCTGGGACATGGCACAGTGGAAGATACATTTGATTGGGACCGTGGTAGACGCAGACTCTGGTTGTGTATTTGATAGCAGCGCCTGTTTGAGCTCTTGCAGGTACTCGTCGTCATGTTTCAGCTGCGAGTACGGGAAATGCAAGCATCCCTTGATATGGCCACCTAGAAAATCCGACCCGCGCACATCCACCACTTTGAACGGAGCTGCAGGTTTCTTATTCAGAAGCATTTTGTGCAGCTCTGAAGCATCCAAGTACTTGACGCTATTGATTGATCTTTGCATGTTACTTGTTTTTTTTTGATTTTTTTTTCTTTCTTGATTGGTGCCGCTTGTGACTTCTCAATAAAATATGCATCCATTCCATCTTCGAAACCTGAACAAGAAGCACACTAAAGCCCTTACTTTAAAATGAACCTGCCGGTGGGGGGGGGGTTTCCTGTTTTTTTTTGTTTTTTTTTTGTTTTTTTTTGACATAGCATTCACACGTGACATACGATATGCAGACAGTATTTACATTAATCTATCAGAAAACCAAGATGCCTTGTAATGAGTCACTTATAGTTATGCGAAAATATAGATTTGAAAACCCCTTTTTTTTCTAAAGTGGCGGGCTCAAACAAGAAACCTAATGGTGCTCACCAGTAAACTTTCTGGCAAACTCTTTAAACTCGTCAGAGGGACGCTTCTCACCAGTTGGTGATGTGGAAGACTCCGGTTCTGGAGTTTGTTCAGCTTCTTCGTACTCTTCTTCTTCTTCATCATTACTGCTGTTGCTGTTGCTGCTGGAATATTCTTCGCCCTCTTCGCCTTCTTGTTTCTTGTGTTCTTCTAATTTGCCCGCAGTAGATTGTTTCCCCTTGACCGCATCTTTCTTTCCAACACTTCCTCTTCTGAAACCTCTTCTTTTCTTTAGCAACTTTGTCACCAGTTGCTTAACGGTCAATTCGTTTTGTTTAAACCAGGAGACATTCAATTCTTGTCTCGTGGCCCCTCTGGCAAAATTTCTTATTAAATAGTTGTCGTAGTCTCTGATGATTGTGGTGATGATATCACTTGTGCTGATCCCGTCTGTTCTTTGAGTAACCAAAAACTTTCCAGCCTCTTTGATCGGTTTGTAGATGTCGTCGCTGTCTCCAGACCCATATGGAATGTCGTCGTGGGCCACATAATCAATGTTGTGTTCATCCAAAAAGGCAGGAGTCACAACCCACGGACAGTCTGGAATGACTTCATCAACCCATCTACAGTGGCGAAGAGAATCGCATCTCTGCTTGTCACTTAACACGGTTAATCCTTTTAGTTTGTGTGTCACTTTGTCACTTGGTACACCAACAACCAATTCAACGTTTTTGAAAGCTTTTTTGCATTGTTCCAATTGCTTCATGTGTCCTATATGGAACAAGTCAAAAATCCCGTCCGCGTAAATTCTGATTGGTTTCTCAGCATCTTCGTGTGGTAAATTGAATTTGAAACCACTTGGTCTGTATTTCCGATATTTCTCTGGAAGCAAAGCATCGTACTCCTTTTCATGTTCCAAATATTCTGCGTGTTTCTGTTCTTCCACAGTTTCCACATCGCTGCTACTTTCTTCACTGTGCGGGTCTTCCGCTTCACTGTGCAAAACGGAATTTTCTTCAGTCTCATCAAAGTTGCTGTTGCTCTGCATCCTCTTTCTTCTTTTGTTTTTGTTTTTGTTTGAGGAGTTTGATTTGAGAGAGTTCATCTCAACAACACTGCTTATACTATGCAGAGGGTTTTGACTTTCAGACTCGGTTGCATCACCTGCACTGCTTTCGTCATGACTTCTTTTTTTTCTGCCCAACTTGAACAAGTTGCTGAATGAATTGGATTTAAAGTTGGCCATGCTGTTGATTGTTCAAAAAAAACTAGTTCGTTCGGGATTAATTTGGCTTGCTAAAAGCGTGAGAACGATTGGTTTATTTTTTGCGATCCCTTCTTTTCACTAATAAAACATCATACTCAATAGTGATGCAAGACTGAAAAGTGCAATGAATAAGTGTGAACTTCAAGTAAAGACACTTTTGTTCATTTATCTTCATACCACGTTTTTGGAAAGTTGCCTAAAGCTGAAGGTCAAGACGCAGTTTAAAAAAAAGATACAAACACTCTAAAAATTCAACCACGGAAAAATCACAAAACTGTAAACGACAAAAAGGGCGAGTAAACATAAAATTCAAAATTGACAGGGAAAAAACAAATGTCATGTGAAAAATTTGCACAAAAAACCCGGCCATTGCGCCTATAAATCCGACCATGTGACCTGCAGGACTTTTGTGATTAATTTGAGCAATTAAAGGTGCCACAAAAGAACGTCACAAAAGCTTGTTTCAACTTTTAACCATTTTCAATAATGTGGGATGATTTGATGAGACCGTTGAAAACAAGGCAAAGTTATTCAAAGCATTCAAAAATGAACAACCACACATCTGTCGTAAACGATAGCTATTCACAGCCTTTACATCTGCTTTCGCACAAGTACTTCCGAAATTACCATAGAATGAATGCATCAAGTTTTTATAATGTTACACACAGTTCTTCACCTCATTTTATCAATTCAACTTTGTTCAAGCAACCCTACAACAGAAGCATTCAAGAGCAGCCAAACATGTTTTCTTACTATGAAGACTTTTTGTTAAGCAGTTTTTTGAACACCACCAGGTCCGGATCTGCACACCGTCACTTTGGGCAGTCGTTCAACCAGTTTTTGGGCACAGTATTACTGACTGTAGCGTTTGCCTTTCTTCAGTTGTTTATATTTTTTGTCCTCAAAGAAAAACTCAAGCTATTTTACCAACCAAATGTCGTATACAGCCAGCTAACTCGGAACGACACGGGAAACTCAGCATCAGGTTCTTATAGGAGTAGCAAGGCGTTGCAAACTTGCATGAAAAAGGAGAATCCTGGAAATGGTACCAAAAATGTTTGGAAAATTCTTTATGATAGCTGTGCTGCAGAAAAAATACTAAAGTTTATTGCCTTTGTATCGCAGCTTCTACATTGCTCCGTTTTCCAAGAACACTTCAATCTTTTCACGCAAAATGTACGGTGGTTCATAAATTTGGCCTTTCACACGTCTATTGATGAGTATCAACACATTGGTCTCGATTCATTTTGCATTTTACAGTTCCTTACCGTTTTGTCCCAAATGTTTTTGCTTTTTTCGGTCGTGATCATTCCCATACTAATACCAATCCATTTTTACAGCGCCGAGCAAAACAACATGCAGCTAGAGGAAAATCGTGACTCAAACGCTGAAACCAGTTTGATTGTTTTACGAAAACACGGGCTCGATAGAATTTCCATGTCGAGTATTTCCAACAAAAATTCAAATGTTTTAGTAGTGCATTTTGTGGTTACCATATGCGTGGTAATCTTTTTCCATTTTGTATTACTCAAGGAGTTGCAACAATATTGTGCTAGAAGAATGGATTTTCTTCATTGGTTGCAAAACAACCATACCACCTCAAAATATTTTTCCAACTTATGGAACGCTCAAAGAACATTGTACTTTAACAATCCTTCTTCATTGAATCCGCAAATTTTGAATACGGTTTTACAAAGACTTGGGAATCCCAGGATTGCAAGTATTTCTTACGTTCCCAGAGGTTATGAAAAGTTGCTTCAATACCAAAAGACACACTCAAAGTTGCTTAAACGAATTGAATCACTGGAATTGGACCTCCTTGTAACTAAAACATACACAAGTCAGTGGCACCACCTGTCCCCCACAAGGACCACAAGAAACTTAATTAGAGAAAAACTATTTACACTAAAAAAAATCATAACGTTTCAAACATTTGTCAGAGTACGTATAGTGCGACGTAGTAAAGCTTTTTCCATTGTCTCAAAAACGCAGACATTCAACTACTACAAACCAAAGTTCACAGTTCATGACGACATATCTTGGCAAACACAAAATGTGAATCTTCTTGTGGGAAAATATTTGCAAAACTTACAGGAGTGGTTATATTACAAAAACTCTCTCACCAGAAAAACAAAAAACGGAGACAACCTTTACAACATGGTTTTTATAAAGTTTGACAACATATACATCGCAAACTTTTTCAAGCAAATATTAATACATGGAAACCCGAGTATTTGCACAAAGAAATGCTCAAATGTCAGCTATAAAGACATTATCTGGGCCAACGTCACGCGAGAGAGCCCACAGGTAAACTTTGCAAGACAATGCATTGCCAATTTTTTATCAACAGCAATTCTAATCGGATGGGTGATGCCAGTGGCCTTTATCGGTTTAATGTCACAAATCCCGTACATGGGGAAAATCGTACCTTTTTTCAGATCCATGTACAAAGTTCCATCAAGTTTCAGAGGGGTGATTGACATTCTTGTTCCTGTCTTGACATTGATTTTTTTGACAGAAGTGGTGCCAATTTTTTTCAGATGGTTATCCAGAATGAAAGGCTTGATCAAACACTCGGATGTTGAGCTCAATGTCCAGCAATGGTACTACATTTTCACCTTTCTTCACATTTTCATTGTGGTTACCGTTTCATCTGGTATTTCTGCAATCATGAAACAAGTGATCAAAAACCCTGTCACCATACCCAACCTCCTAGCAAGCAATTTCCCCAAATGCTCAAATTTTTTTTGTGCCTTTATGATCATCAAAGGACTGTCGTACTTTAGTGGTAACTTGCTTCAACCTGGTAGACTATTTTTTTTGATGTTGGGAAAAGTGTGCAATTTGTTTAGCAGTCGCGACACTCCTAGAGAAAAATATTTGTCCATTACGAAAAAAACTTTGACGTATAATTGGGGGTCTGTTTATCCGATCTTCTCACTATTGGCTAGCATAGCAATAATTTACTGTGTGATCCAACCAATTATTTTGCTCATATCTTATGTTGCCTTTGCATTGATTTTAGTCTCGTTCAAATATACGTTGAAGTATCAAGTCAGCAAGAAAAGCAACACCAGAGAAACACTTGGAGCTTTTTATCCAAGAGCACTATTTCAAATATACGGCGGTGTTTATTGTTTAGAGTTGTTTATGATTGGACTATTCATACTCTCTAAGTGCTATAGATTGTCTGTGTTGACAGTTTTCCTTTGGATTTTCAGTATTGTTGCACACGTCAAAATCAAAGCTCGATTCAAGTCTTTACTAGTGAATATCCCTTTATCAAAATATAACGGCTACAACGCATCACCAGACACAGCAATAAAATCCAGTTCTATTAACGGACAATACAAGTTTGTGTCAAAAATGGAAAAATCAGGGACACATGATATCATTTGGATTCCAAAAGACAAATATGGGATGAGCAATTTGGAAATCAGACGTTTAAACATGAAATTTGGAGAAACACTAAAAACCAGCAATTCTCACTGCATCATCGACCATTGGGGAAACATAGATTTAGTTTAAATAACTCTTATGCAAAAAAAAAAAAAAAAAAAAAAAAAAAATCATTATACCAATCAAACAACAACTTCTTCTCTTGTATTTTTACTTCTCGGCCATAAACTCGGCAATTTCACAAATTGGAAACGTGGTTCAACACATCTTTCGACAAACCACTTTTTGATTTGGTACTCTATAACGTCAGCAATTTTTGGGATGTTTTCTAATTTGGACCTGGCACCAATCAAAGACTGCACTTCAAACTCCATCTTGTATTCAGGCATAAATGAAAACATGAGGTAATAACCCCCATTATGCTCGTCATCGTCGTCGTCGTTGTCGTCGTCTTCTGGTTTGTCTAAACCATTGTATGAATTTTTGGGTTTTTTATTTGAGCTTTTACTCGATGTTGTGTCGTCTTCAAACTCAAACGTTGGATTGTTTATACTGTTTGCTTTGACAAACTCTTCGCCACTTGTCAACGAAACACACAAACAAGCTTGAAACCTCACGATCGATACAGTAAGTTCTACGGGCAAAGATGCGCTCAATGGTTTGGGCAAGTTCAACAACAATTTCGTTTCCACACCAATGGCCAATCGGTCACTCAAATCGATGTCAATTTTTGCTTCCAACCTCTTTTTGTTGGAATTTGGAGAGTATTGAATTCTGCACTTTGAAAAAATCGGAAAGTCATCACCAATATCAAGTTCTGTAATCTTCATGGAATCGATGAAATCCGGAATATCCCCCGACTTGCCCTCGATAAAAGAGTTTAGTGAATGCACAATGTTGTCTTTCAAAAGGGCTTCCAATCTGAACTGCTGGATCGTTTGTGCAATCAACACGTTAAACCAGTCCAAAGATTCGGGTTTGTGTGTGTCCACATCATAATACGTTTTTTCCAAAATCGAATGAAGTTTTTTCTCTAAATCACTTTCCAATTCTTCTTCAACCACCCTTTCTTTGCCTCCCAATTTAATGATTGTTGAACTTTTCGATAGTTTGGAAAATATCGACAGTGAATTTCTCGGATTGGGCGACCTCGAGTCACTGAATATGAAAAACCGTAGAAAAAAAATAAAGACGAGTATAACACTGATTTGCCCAATTATCAAACCTTTTGTAAACGACCAAGTATCAAACGAACTGCTTCCTGCTTGAATAGTGGAAACAGGCACTCGGCGCACGTACTCATGAACCATATGGTTCAGCTTTTCATCTGATGCCATTTATGTTGTGTGTAGTTCTTGTTTTACCTGCGATTGGGTGCTTTGATGCATTGTCTACTTGCTTCAAGCTATGGATATTATAATATAAAGTAAGGCGGTCAATGGCTTCCTATATGTATGTTGGTCATGAGTCGGCAAAAACTCGGTATCGGATATCAAGACAGCTAAGGACGCACATCTGGAAGCGTTTCGGGGCATAGCCTTTTCGGACAAATAAAAAAAAAAACTGCGTCATGAGACCATATAATTTAGAAAAAAAAACCGAATAAATAAAAAAAATTTCTTTTGTCTTGTGAAACCAGATCTGCACGAGTTGCGCATGGACTACAATATCTTCTACAGCAGAAAGCAGAAAGCAGAATATTGCACAAGATTTTGGAGTAAAATCGCGATGCCGCGATGCCGTTTGAGGGGCATTGGATGCCAGTCAACTTGTTGGACCTATATTGTACACTTCTTTTTGGTAAAGTTTCACAATGCCTATAAGTAATGCAACAAAACAACAACCAAAAGAAAACACATGCCACACCATTCAGAAGGAAAAGTCAGAAAAGAGTAAAAAGTCACTCATACTGAATGTACACATTTCTTTTGGACCGTTTCACTCAAAAGTGATGTGACTTCTTGTTTCTTTTTTTTTCTCTCAGGTGTACTAAAAAAATAAAAGACCCCGCCAAAATATGATGGTTCCTCTGGCTTGCAATTAATCGATGCATCATATCTACTTCAATAAGCAACTTCACTTGGTCCGTTCTTACTATGATGACACTCCGATGCTACAATAATTGTTTTTCCTCAATCAGCAAAAAAAAATAACAAAAATGAAAATAATCAACTAGAGATCCATAAGATGAAGGTATTCGAAAAGAAGAAAGATATCTATGTTGAAGAGAACTGTGACTCTGAACAGACCGCATTTATTGATAAAAATGCAGAAAACACCAAGAGACTGAACAAAGACCTTGATATCAGACACCTGGTTTTCTTGGCCGTTGGTGGATCTATTGGTACGGGGCTTTTCATCAATTCCGGATCAGCTTTGAACCTTGGAGGTCCTGCGTCGCTTGTGTTGGACTGGGGGTTGGTTGCCACATGTTTGATCACTGTGATGAATGCCTTGGGAGAATTGGCCGCTACATATCCAGTCAATGGTGGATTTAATGTGTATTTTGACAAATTCTTGGATCCCTCGGTCGCTTTTGCTGTCAATATCAACTACGTGTTACAATGGGCAGTTCTATTGCCCTTGGAACTGGTGGCGGCCAGTATGACCATTCAGTATTGGAACGACAAATTGAACCCGGATATTTTTGTTGCTGTATTTTTCGCTGTAATCGTGGTTATTAATTTTATGGACGTAAAAATTTATGGTGAAGTTGAAGTTGTTTTATCAATGATCAAACTTTTGGCCATCGTTGGGTTTTTTATTTTAGGAATTGTGTTGATTTGTGGTGGGACCCCAGAAGGACACTACATCGGGAACAAATACTGGAGAGAAAAGGCCTTTGTGGGTGCACCAGGGGTACCAAGATTTAAAAACATTTGTTCCAATTTCGTCGTTGCGTTTTTCAGTTATTCTGGGGTAGAATCATGCTGTTTGGCTGCTGCCGAGTCCAAAAACTCACACAAAACTTTGCCTAAATCATCAAAAAGAACGTTTTGGTTGGTTACCCTTTCATACATGTCTATTTTGACGTTGATTGGGTTTTTGATTCCATATGATGACCCAAGATTGTTGGGTGGTTCTAATTCTGTTGATGCCACTGCATCGCCTTTGGTCATTGCTATCGAAAACGGTGGCATCAAGGGACTTTCCTCTTTGATGAACGCAATCATCCTGATTGCCGTGCTGTCTGTTGCCAACAGTTCTGTTTATGCCTGTTCAAGATCTTTGGCCTCTATGGCCCAATTGGGAAATGTTCCATCGTTATTGGGGAAAGTCGACAAAAGAGGTAGACCAATGAATGCTATTCTGGTCACACTGTTCATCGGTTTATTGTCCTTTGTTGCCGCATCTGACAAACAAGAAGAAGTTTTCACCTATCTGTCAGCTTTGTCCGGTTTGTCCACATTGTTTTTATACTTTTCAATCAATCTATCACACCTGAGATTTAGATACGCCATGAAAGTGCAAAACAAAAGCCTTGACTCTTTACCATACAAATCGATGACCGGTATTTGGGGGTCTGTGTATGGGTGTGTTGTGCTTGTTTTAATTTTCATCGCATCTTGGTGGACATCCCTGGAAGGTACCAAAATATTTTTCCAATCTTTTGCATCATTGTTCGTGCTGATTGGATCCTACTTGGGTCACAAGATTTATTCAAGAAGATGGACCAAATACTATATCAAGGGTAAAGACATTGACCTGGATACAGGAAAAAGAGACATAGACGAAGAGGTTTTCAAACAAGAAATCTTACTTGAAAAACAAAACTATGCCAGCTACCCATGGTACAAGAAGTTTTTCGAATTTTGGTGTTAATGTACATCGTATCTTTATAAAAACATAACTTAATGAAATGTATGAAATATATATATATATAGAAAGAGAAAGCTCAGCGCACGGAAAAGCTAATTGCTAATTACAAACACAAGTTTCATCATTTTCTACCTTTCTTTTTCCCATCAGTTTTTTTCTGTTTCTTAAAAGATCTTTCTTGGTCAGCTATTCTATCATTTTGCGTTTTCTTATATGATCTTGAATATCCATCCTCTTTTGCTTCCTGTTGTTTTCTTTTCTTTGAGTTCAAAGTTTTTTTATTCGAGGACAAAGCTTGGATAACCTGAGAGTTTTTCTTATCCTTTTCAGATTGGAACCATGTTCTTTTAGGTCTAGCCTGGATTTCGTGCTTGTGTTTTAACATGTTTTCCCCCTTTTTGATTTCCATTTCGGCTCTCAAAATTTCTTTCTCCTGTTTTTCTTCATCCAAAATTTCAGTAATAACATCACCTTTTTGCTCCAACAATTTGTTTAATTTCTCCACTTCTTCCCAGTTCACGTTTCTTCCCAAAGCTTTACCTCTAGACTTGCTGACGTTTTCAGAAACAGATTTAATGGCAGATTTGACAATCAATCTGTCTAAAGTGGATTCTCCAACAAAAGAGATTGACCGACCCTCTCTTCCAGCTCTTGCAGTTCTACCAACTCTATGCAAATAAATTTCATAAGTTTTTGGCATATCAAAGTTGATGACAACTTCGATTTTTGGAATATCTAAACCTCTAGAAGCCAAATCAGTACAAATCAAAACAGGCACTTGCAAAGACTTGAATTGTGTAACACTTTCCAAACGCTGTTCTTGGGTCAAGGAACCGTGCAATTCCGCCACTTTCAAACCTAGCAACCCTAAAATGATTCTCAATCTGTGTGCTGTTTCTTTTCTCGAAACAAAAACCACAATTCTAGTTTGACCTGTTGAATCCAGTTTTTTCAAAAGTTGGAATAACAAGGCCGGCTTTAATGCTTCTCTTTTTCTAATTCTTACAAACTCTTGAGTCAATTTGTCAGCAGCTTGTTTTGGAGGATCGATCATGATTCTGACTGGTTTTTTCAAAGACAATGAAATCAATTGTTTAATTTTCGAGTTCATGGTGGCAGAAAACAACATGGTTTGTCTCTTTTGCGGCAACAAGGACATGATCTCGTTCAATTCGTCTTGAAACCCGTCTTCCAACATTCTATCGGCTTCATCCATCACCAAAATCTCCACAGAATCAACACTAAAAGAGGCAGAATTTCTGATATGATCGATAAATCTACCTGGTGTTGCAATAACAATGTCTGGTCTTGTTTTAAGTTGTTGTTCTTGTTGTTTCAAATTCAAACCACCAACAGCCAAACCAAGAGAGATCCCTTCAACGTATTTGGCAATTTTTTTACCGACATCAGAAATTTGAATAGCCAATTCTCTGGTAGGAGTCAAAACAATAACCCTGGTTGCCGGAACATGGGTTGGTTTGTATAATAAACGCTCAATAATTGGAATCATAAAAGCGGCAGTTTTACCGGACCCGGTGACAGCACCAGCAATGATATCTTTACCTAGCAAGGCAATTGGAATAGAAGCTCCCTGAATTGGAGACGGTTTCGAGTAACCTAAAGCACTCAAACCTTTCAGGACTGGCCGCGACAATTGCAAACTGTTGAAAGTTTTGTGTGTCTGTTCTTTTGCAGCAGAGGCTTCGTCTGCAGTGGCATAAAACTGGGCAATCGCTTCAGCAGAATCTTCTTCTTCCTTCACCTCTTTCAATTTCCCATCGACTTTCAGTTCTTCTGTACCCTCCTCATCACTGCTCTTATCTTCTTCTTCTTCTTCTTCTTCTTCTTCCTCGTTGTTATCCTGCTCGTCTTCACCATTTGCGTTTTGATTTTGAGTCCCCATCCCAAATCCATCCATAGCCAATTCATCGTCGTCCTTTTCATTCTTTGGTGTTGATTCTGGTTGTTGTTCTTTTTCTTCTTCTTCTTCTTCTTCTTCTTCTTCTTCTTTTTCTTCTTCAGATTCAGCTTCGCCATCGTCAGCTATACCAGCTAATTGAATCAACCCACCTTTTCTCTTGATGATTCCATCCAAATCAATATCTTTAAACGTGGAGTTTTTTTTGTCGTCCCCTTCGAAATTCCAGCTTTGCAACTCCTCTTTTGTCGAGTACAAATCGTCTTCATCCAAGTTGAAGTTGAAATCAGCGTTCAAGTCTGTCTGGCCATCGGCATCAACTTCTTCAACAGATGTGGCCTTTTTGCTCTTTTTTGGTTTTTTACTCTTTTTACTCTTTTTGGCGGTTTTCAAAGATTCAGAGCTTGTAGTACCGTTGGTGGTACCTTCTTCATCTTGATTGCCATCTGCATCAGACAAAACTTCTAGATCAGGAACATCCTCTTCACTGTCGCTGATAGTAGGAACAAAATCCAAATCAAACTTTTGCTTGCTTGTTTCTTTAGCAGAACTTTTCTTAACACCCATTATACCTCAAATTTATAAGTAAAACCAACGTTAGTTTTCTTGAAGATCCCTTGTTCTTTTGTGCTACTTCAAGTTCTCTTTTCCTGAGTAAAAAACGTATCATCCTTTATCTGTACCAACCTGGAAACTATGGACCGCTTCTCAAAGCTCATCTCATGACAAAGAGTTTACACAGATCCGGGAAAAAAGAAACGACACTTGAAAACACCGAGCTGCGCCTGATCAATACAAGTCCGACCCTTTCTTTCGGACACTCACACGGATCGGTCTTTAGCCTTAATCGTGCAAAGTGATGTGAAAATTTTTATTTTTTACTTTGTGTGAATTGCGATTTTTCTTTTTTTTTTTTTTTTTTTTTTTTTCAGTATTTTCTTGCTTGTCATTGTCGCCCATACTTTACATCATTCATTCCCAATGGATCCTAGGTAATTTGAAATTTGTCTTTGAAGAGTACTTACCAATATTGCATTCATAGTTTTCAAATAAGGATCTCCAAGTCAGACACCTTGAAAGAGCAGAGCCAAAAGATGTCCACCACACACTGCAGATTCTACGAAAACAAGTATCCGGAAGTTGACGATGTTGTCATGGTCAACGTTCAGCAAATTGCTGAAATGGGTGCGTATGTCAAGTTATTAGAGTACGACAACATCGAAGGGATGGTTTTGTTGAGTGAATTGTCTAGAAGAAGAATCAGATCTATCCAGAAGTTGATCAGAGTCGGGAGAAACGAAGTTGTGGTTGTCTTGAGAGTGGACAAGGAAAAAGGTTACATTGATTTATCCAAAAGAAAAGTTTCGAGTGAAGATATTATCAAGTGTGAAGAAAGATACCAAAAATCCAAAGCCGTGAATGTCATTTTGAGACAATGTGCTGAAAAATACAATTTGCCATTGGAAAAATTGTACGAAACCATTGCATGGCCTTTAAGTCGAAAATATGGCCACTGTTACGACGCTTTCAAAATGTCCATTACCGACGAATCCATTTTGAACGATCCAGAGGTCAAACCAACCAGTGACGAAGTCATGGCCGACATCAAAGCGCAAATCAGTAGAAGATTGACCCCACAAATTGTGAAAATCAGAGCTGATGTCGAAGTTTCTTGTTTCGGATACGAAGGTATTGATGCGATCAAGAAAGCTTTGCAATCTGCCGAAGACCTGTCCACCGAACAATTGAGCATCAAGGCCAAATTGGTTGCTGCACCATTGTACGTGTTGAGTACTCAATCTCTAGATAAAAACAAAGGTATTGAACAGTTGGAAGAAGCCATCAACAAAATCACCGAAGTCATCACTTCTTACGGCGGTGTTTGTAATGTCACTATGGCTCCAAAAGCTGTCACTGCTTCTGAAGATGCCGAATTGAAAGCTTTGTTGGAATCTAAAGAGCAAGACGAAAAGAGTGACTCTGATGATTCTGACGAAGAATAGGCGGTTCAAAAAAAGCGCGTGAGTTGGGAGTAGTGGATGGATAATGTTACATCGTCATTCACTTTCTCTTTTTTTATTTTTCTATCTCACATTTTCATAGCTTGACTTTGATAATTGACATGCCTTTGTATCACCCTATATACTGTATAATACACCGCTCTAACACATAAATCATTGAAAGCTTGCTTTTTGCCAAACATGATCTGTGTTTTTTGCCAGAAATCATCTCATCGCGTGTGTTTCCTAGAAACGCCAATTCTGCTTAAGCCCAAAACTGAAGAACGCTTTTTATTTTTAGAAGCTTGTCTCTTGCTTATTGCCTTTTGCCTTTCTCAAATCTTTATAAATTGCACCACTAGTCTTGTGCTTGGTTTGGTATAACTTTTTTGTTATTGCATGTTTCATAATGCGATTTGCAAAAGCACCGAGGTGGAAGCACCGTATGCCGGGAAGAAAACTTCCAACCAGCGAAATGCACTGAAGGAAGAAACAAAAAAAAAAAAAAAGGGGAGGGGTGGAAGGAGAAGCGGAAGCAAGTATAAAAGCAACGAGATGCCTTGATCAACCCATGCTTTGCTAAACCATATCAGTAAATTTATACAGCAAGGTATTCACAATATATATCACAAAACCAAAAATCTTTGCCCAGGAAAAAAACGCCTATCTATCTCGCAAAAACATGGACTCCATAAGACCGGCCACACATGCAGGAAGCTGGTACAGCTCAAACAAAAAAGCACTAATGTCCTCAATGAATCAATGGATTAAAACGCCTTTGCAAACAGGGAACAAAGCAAGAATTGTTGTTTCTCCACATGCAGGGTACACTTACTGTGGCAAAGTTTTAGGCCAAGCGTACTCAAAGTTGAACATAGACGAAAACACAGAAACAATTTACGTTTTGGGACCCTCGCATCACGTTTACTTCCAGAACAAAGTCTTGCTGTCCTCTTTTGATTTTGTTGAGACCCCCTTGGGCAACATTCCTGTGGATAGATCCAAAATACATGCATGGAAAACAAAATACCCTCATTTCTTCGAAGAGATGGACGAGGACACGGAGTGCGAAGAACATAGCTTAGAAATGCAATTTAGCCCTGTCAAGTTTCTTCTTGAAGCACACAAAAACACAAAGGCTAAAATTGTGCCAATGCTCATCTCGCATAACACAGAAAAAATCGACTACGAATTGGGGGATATTCTAGGTAAAGAAATGGGGAAATCAAAGAACACCGTGTTTGTCGTAAGTTCTGATTTTTGTCATTGGGGTGTTAGGTTCAGATATACAGCGTATGTTGCCAACGAGAGTGATCTGTGGCATCATTTTGAAAGCAATATTGAATTGGGCAATTTGAATAAAAAAAATCTAGATGCTTTAGAAACCCCAATTTACAAGTCCATTGAGATCATGGATAAAGGCGCCATGAAGGTCTTGGAAGAGCATTCGGGAAAAGATGCATACAAAAATTTCAAGAAATACATAAAAGTGACGGGGGACACGATCTGCGGGGAAAAACCCTTATGTGTGGTTTTGGCCGCATTGAGAAAACAAAAAACCGTGTTTCATTGGTCAGGCTACGAACAAAGTAGCCGCTGTACTTCTGTCACCGATAGTAGTGTTAGCTATGGTGCTGGCTATTGCAAGATATAGAGTTGCAAGTGATGTTTAATGGATCAAATTCACTTTCTTTGAATATGAGATTCACAAGTATTCAAAATTCCAAGTGTATATCTATAAAGACAGAAGTTGCTACACAGGTAAAACTGCTTTTAAATTAAATATTTTCTGTATCTGATGATTTGTTCATTTTTTTTCCGTACATTTTATCAATTTCATCTGAATTTTTATTTTTGGTTTCAGGCACAAAGAAAAACACAAAAAATGTACTTGCCAACATGAATGCGGCAAACACGTACCCAAACTTGTAGCCAATCCTGGCTATTATTGTTGGCGTTAACAACCCAATCAAAAAATTACTCATCCAGTTCAACGACGTGGCAATTGCCATTGAAAAGGTCTTGACTCTTGGAGGATAAAGCTCAGAAACAACAACAAAAGTCACGGGTCCCAATGCAATGGCAAAAAATATAATAAAAAAACACGTAAATGCAATCATGATACCTCCTGAAGCATGTTTTTGAAATGCAAACGATCCAACAGAGGCATACACCATCATTGAAACAAACGCCCCGAAAGAACCCACAAGCAAAAGCTTTTTCCGGCCCAATTTTTCCACCAGATATAGACCACCAAAAGTGGCAACAAAATTTACAGCACCGAGAATAATGGCTGTCAGGTATGGGTCTTGCAAGCCCACTCTGTCAAATAAAGAAGTTCCGTAGTAAAAAAAATAGTTGATTCCTGAGGTTTGCTGGAAAATCATAACGGCACAGCCAATTAGCAATCTTAAACCGTATCTTGGTTTGCCAACAAAGGACTCTTTCCAGTTAGATTTTTGGTTTAGCCCAACATCAATGTTGTCAATTTTCTTGTCTTTATTGGCCAAATAAACAGGAGATTCTGGAGCAATAAATGTACCAAGACCAACGATGGCAGCCCATGCAAATCCCAATGCAATTGGAATTTGCCACTGACCGTGATTATCAGCTGTGTCAGAGTAGGCTTTTTTGCAGATGTAATTCACCACTCCACCCATCAAAATTCCTGCAGTCACCACCAATTGATACATAACAACCATTGCTCCTCGAATTCTTAATGGGGCTGTTTCTCCGATAAACATAGGACCCAAAACAGATGTAGCACCCACTCCCAAACCTGTTAAAATCCTTCCAACAAGAAACTGGTACCACTTGCCACTGGAACCCGGTGGAATGGAAATTTGAACCAATACACCGATCACATAAACGAAAAGTGCAACGTACATGCCCATTTTTCTTCCACGGTAATCACTAATTTTTGCCAAAGTTAACCCTCCAATAGCACATCCAACGTTGAATATTGAGATGATTACTCCAATTAGCATGTTCGGTAATGTTTTAATTCCGTTGGTGTCAATTGTTCCAAATGTTTGTTTGAAGCTGTACATGTTTGTAATACCGCCAATTGTGCCAACATCCCATCCAAAAATAAATCCACACATGGCAATCAAAATACAAAAACAAATGGATTTTTTGACAGAAGGAGTTGGGATGCCACCGCTATTTGATGGTTTTTCTTTGTTAATATTGTAACTCGATGTGCTGTCCGGAACAATGCTGCTAAAAGAGTTGAGGTTGTCTTTTGACAGGCTTGAAGCTTTAAATGTTTCTTCGGGAAGAGGTGTACTCGGTGAAGGAACACTTGTTTCAATTTCAGAAGCAGTCATTCTGTTTGGCTGAAAAAGATTCTTTTTTGTTTAGCTTTTTTTTTTTGCCTTTTTTATTATCGATTTAATGTTATTTTTGGATATTTTGATTTGAAGGTACGCGTGAATTGGTTTATATATAAAAAGAGGCTCAAATAATATTCAGAAGTTTGTAACTTAAGAGCTGAAAGAGGAATAGTGAAAAGATTTGCGGTTTAGCAACTTTTTTTTTGTCATCAATATATTACTAAACTATCAAGAGTTTAATCACTTACGGCTCAATTTTCTTATACACTCATGAAATTGATCTTTCAGTAAAAAGCCTCTGCATTTAGAAATATCCAAACTTTATGACCCTTTTTTTTTTTCTTTTTTAAGCTCGAAGCGGCGCCAACACTTCATATTGGTGGTCTTTACAAAAAAGTTAAAGACTGTCGCAACTTATGCAAAGCACCACGCAAAACCAAGTAGCGTATAAAAACTTTTATCAATACCCATGCCACAAAATTTTTGATGGCAATAAATAAGTTTTATTAGTTTACTTTGAGCTTAACCCTTCTGCTTTCAAGTTTAATCAATTGTTTCCTGACACCTTTAGTGTGATTTAAACTTTAACTTTATCACGTGACTCCATTGATTTTTGTTGAAACAAACTTTTCTTTTCTTTTTTTCTGTTAATCACGCATTGTCACAACTTGTGTATTATAACGGTTTGCCGATGTGATAACTGTAAGTCATTTAGTGCACACAGCTTTTGACAACACGTTATGGGTTTTGCCACAATTCTAAAGCACTGTAAAAAACCAACACGTAATCAGCAGACTTAAATGAGTAAAGTCAGAGGTAGAAGATCAGAAAAGCAGAAAAAAGAGCAAGAATTCCGTCCAGCAGGGATCGACTCTAACGAAGATGTGGTCAAGTTTGCCGATAACGATCACGCTTCGGAGTTTGACGGGGAAAAGCCCACTGGAAGTAATGGTCCAAACACCTTTTTTGGTGTGTTAGACACTCAGGAACTAGAGTACTACAAGCAAGCCGAATCCACAATTGCTGTTGATACTTTTGAGTCTCCTGAAGAGAAAGCTGCGTTCATTGGGAGTGTCATTGACGAAGCCAAGGGCAAAGAATTGAAACTGGCAACATCCCAGATATGTTCTAAATTGATGGAGAGAATGATTTTGGAGTGTAATGATTCTCAGCTTAAACAGCTTTTCCAAGGTTTCAACGGCTTCTTCTACAACGCCAGTTGTCACAAGTATGCTTCACACGTTTTGGAAACATTGCTTGTTAAAAGTGCAGCGCTAGTGGAAAAAGAGTTGCTTACTCCTACCTTTGATGTCAACACTGCCTCAACAGATGGAAATGACGAAGTGTACGCTACTATGGAAAACATGTTTTTATTCATGTTGAATGAGTTTAAACCGCACATGAAAGAAATGATGAAACATCAATACGCCTCCCACGTTTTGAGACTGGTGATTTTGATTTTGGCTTCCAAGACTTTGCCATCAACTACAAAAGCAAATTCCACCTTGAGATCGAAAAAATCCAAAATTGCAAGAAAAATGATCGACATCAAGGACAATGACGATTTTAACAAAATTTATAGAACGCCAGACTCTTTCAAATTAGAGCTAAGAGAAATTTTACAATATCTTTACAAACAGTTTGTGAAAATTGAAAATGAGCCAACCGTTGCTGAAGTTACCAAATTTAGAGAATTATGTGTTGATAAAGTGGCGTCTCCAGTGGTGCAACTAATCATCCAAGTGGAAGGTATCTTTGACAGAGACAGAAAATTTTGGAGTTTAATTTTTAGCAACTCACAAGAAGTGGATCCCAAAGAGGAATCTTTTGTGGAATTCTTGTTGTCTGATCCAGTTGGTAGTCATTTTTTACAAAACTGTCTTGGCTTCACAAAACCAAAATACGCTGCCAGATTGTTTGATCTATACATGAAGAAGAGAATTGTCAAGCTTGCTCAAAGGGACACCACCGGTGCCTTTGTTGTACACAGTTGTTTGCAAAACTTGAAGTCGCCTCAAGTAAAGACTATATTGATGGACATTGTTCCTGAGTTGAGTACACTAATAAACTCGAACATGGATTTTGGTACTGCCATTATTGATGCCTCAATCAAAGAGGAAGATTTTATGAAGGACGATATTATCAAGCAGCTTGTCGAAAAATACTACTCAGATGAAGATCCAAACGTTTTAGAATCGTGTTTACTGTTAAGCTCTAGTACACTGGGCAATACCAAAGATGACTGGCCTACCGCAGAAGAAAGAAGAAGGGCAATTTTTTTGGAAAAACTAATTGATTACGATGACAAATTTTTGAACATAACCCTTGATAGCTTGCTGAAAATTTCCGCCGAAAAACTTCAGCAAATGTGTACCCATGGTGTTTTTTCTCACGTTGTTGAAAAAGTGTTACAGGTCAAGAGGGTTGACATTGTCAAAAGACGGATGTTACTTAATGTTTTGTGTACCGACGTTGTCAGCTTAGCGTGTAACGCTTATGGTTCTCACATAGTGGATAAATTGTGGGAGTTCACAGCCAAATTGACTTTATACAAAGAAAGGGTTGCCACAGCTCTAAGCAAAGACTCCGTCAAAGTTAAAAATAGTGGATACGGGAAGATGGTGTGGAAAAATTGGCAGATGGAGCTTTACGTCAGAAAGCATTTTGACTGGAAAAGGCTTGTTAGAGAATCGGACGCTGAAATATTTCCAGATGCCAAACCCTTACAACCAAAAAGAAAATTCGATAAACAAGAGGGAAATGGAAAATTCAATGGTGCTAACGGTTATAAAAGAGCAAGAAAATGAGAGAAAAAGAAAAAAAATAAAAAATAAAAAAAGGCTCATTCTTGCAAATGAAAGAAATGACTTCCATGTATTTTCAATTCAGTACGTACTTTGTATAATAAAATAAATATGAAGAGACAATTTTTTTGGTTTTTTGCCTTGTGTTGTTCTTGGCTAGATTCAGTTTTTAAAACATAAAAGTGTGAAAAAGAAAATAACATTTTAGTGCTTTACCATCACCATGCAGAGTCTCCTTTTCTAACTCTTAGCCCCAGATATCTAGCCAACTCGTTGAATAGGTCATCTAGGTCGGAGCTACTAGTGAAATTTTTCTCCATTTCTTTCTTGATCGCAGGTTCAGACACATCTTCGGTGATGTTGTAGTCTTCAATTTTTCCTGCCAAGTAGTCGTCCAGTTTTTCTGTCTCTGAATCAGCAGCTGGGACCAATTCGTAAAACTTGGCTAGCCTATATAGATCCACATCAGTCAATTGCTTAAAGTTTTTCAAAGTTGTTGGGAACTTCGTTTCTTTTGATGGCTCTTCCCCGTCTTGGTTTGTTAATGGGGCAATAATGTCTTCGTCTTCCGTTTTCGCACTGTTGACGATTCTCAAAATATTTCTTTTTTCCAAAGCGTCTAGTTGCAATTGTAGTTCCCCTACCAACTGAACAAGATCTTCATTGGACGCAAACTCTGATGGATCGAGAGTCGAGTGTGATTTTTTCAAAGGATCGGGCAAAGAGTGGAATGCTTGTTTTTGACTTTTAACTTGAAACTCAATCAGTTGTTGACCTGTTTTGGAAATGACTTTGTTCTGCTTTTGGACTAGAAGTTGCAATTCTTTGATTTGCTCTTGCAAGTGTTCAAATTCTTTGTTACTGGACATTGTTGCTGGTTTCAATGTTTCGTTTTTGTTAAAACAAGGCGGTTGATTCTTGCTTGCTCTTATATTTTCAACTACCATTTAGATGCAAATTCATTAAGTTTCACATTCAACATCTGACTAAAAAAACCTCAAAGCATACAATGCTTCAACTTACAAAACATAAAAACAACCCTTAAAAGGTGGGAACAAAAGTGTTGACACCGAAGAAACGCAAAAGTGTTTTGTGCACGTGACTATACTTTTTTTTCTCTGCATTAATTAAACGTTGATCACCGTGCAAAGCTTTGCATACATTTTACATGACGATAATCTAAACAATGCAGATAAACTATTGGATACACAATTTTATAAAGAAATAATGCCGTATCAAAACTTCAAGCTGTTCAAACCGCCGGTAATGCCCCTTAGACTATTGACATCTTTTTTGTAGTCTCCTGTACTTTTGCTTTGTTCTTGTTTTTCTTGCTCCCTTCTTCTTCTCATAGAAAGTTTACCTTTACTAACAGAATCAGCAGCTTTCATCAATCTCTCCTTTTCTTCACATTTTTTCACAATCTTTCTACCACCGGAAGCCAACTCGTAATTGTCCAAAAAGTCATCAAGCATAGATTCCAAATCTGACCTCTCTTTGCTCATGTCAAACTCTTCGTAGTCCGAATCCTCCTGTTCTTCTTCGTAATTCTGGTATCCGTCAATTACCTGGTCAAACTTATCGTCTAGCACCGTCATCACTTCTGTTCTTGCAATGGCACTTGAACTCATCGAAAACCCAGACGTGTCAGACATGGCCCCCTTCTTTCTTCTTTGCTTTCTGCTCTTGGACTTCCCCGCTATGCTTTGTTTGTCAAAAGAAGGCATATCTCCAAGCTGGTCTTGATCCTCTGCAAATTCGCTATCAAAATCGTTATTAGATTCGTTATCAAAATCACCATTTTTTTCTTGTGTTTTTTTAAAGTTACTCATATCTGAGCCCCATCCAACCTCATTAAATTTACTCAAATCGTCATCAAATTGAGATAAGTCAATAGCTGCACTGCTGCCATCGCCTTGAGCACTATTACCAAAGTCGTCTTCATAGTTGTCAATATCCCATTCGTCAACTTCGTGTGCTTCGTTTTCCCCCGCTTCACCGCTTCCTAGCAACTCTGCGAAAATATCGTCATCCCCATCTTCAAAATCTTCCGCCGGTTCATAATACCCAACCTCGTGGGTTTCATTTTCGTTTTGTTCATCATCATCATCATCTTCTTCTTCTTCTTCTTCTCCCTCTTTGATGTTTGCTAGGGCCCCATCAGCTTTGTCTACGGAAACTTCAATTTTCTCGAGTTTCTTTTGATCCACAACGACATCTTCATTGATAACATATGCGTCGTCTTCCAAAGCTTCCAGAATTTCTCTCAAAGCTGGGTCCATGTCAGGTTTAAACCCTTTCAAATCTTCTGCAATGTCAACCTGGTGCTCCAAATATTCCGGTTTGGCCATCCCAAATTTGAACACCGGCTCGCTTTGGATTTTTTCCGTTTCTTTATATCTGTCTTCGGTAAACATATCAGCAATGTCTTTTTTGGAAGGTTTTGGCGCATTTTGAGTTTTGCTACTTGACCCTGCGCTTTTACTTTTCGCAATGAAAACAGAATTTTCTGGATCCAAACCAATTGGTTTCAAATGCTGAGTGTAATCGTACTTGGAGTCGTCAAACTGAATACCGTATAGGGCTGCTTCACCAGCATGCGCATTAATGACTCCTTTGTTCACAGGCTGTGTTTCTGTTTTGACAACAGGTTTTTTCAACTTCACGTAAGGGTTGTTTGATCTCAGTGGGGCTGAAGCAGTCTTCCCAGTATTAGTGGTTGTTGACTTCGAGGCAGCAGCCTCCTTTTGCTGCTTTCTCTTTTCTTTTGAAGACACTAATGGTAGCAAGATATGCTCACTGGCTTCGCTGTCGTAGTATCTAGGATCGTCATGGGGTCTGTGTACAATGGAGAACTTTTGCGCGTTGGCTTTGTCAAATCTTTTGGAACTCATTTTTTTCACTGGGAGGGGGAACGGTTGGTCCTTTGTTTTTTTTTTGGGTTTTAAGTTTCGTAAGATGTGGTGGTAAAATCTTTTCCTTTTAGTTTCCGATGCGACTCGAATAACTCAACTCCCACCATTCATACCTAAAATGTACATCTTATAACCTCTCTTGCAAGAACTGCACTCCATCTCAAAAATCAGGAAACCTAAACGTTTTTTTTTTTTTTTTTTTTTTTTGTTTTTTTTTTTTTGGGAAGGCTGTCCGAAATATTTGAAGCACTGCAAGATCGTATGCGTCGCGTAGTCGCGTCGTCGCCTGTTTTGATAATTTTTCTGCATCATTGCTGTGTCAACACGTGAGACCCCGAGACCGTTGCTTTAGTCTGTTGTTTGATTCATTGTTTCTCCAGGCAAAAAACCAACCAGCTTCGAGCCATTGGAGATGCCTGATTTTGTTTGAAAAATTTAATGGAACGGATAAACAAGAGTATGGGACTCAGAGCAATTTGATCCAATAACACAAAAGAGGCTGCGACATACCAAGACTATTTGCATCAACAAGCACCTCAACAACAAACCATAAAACGCTTTGACCTACCGTACCAGATCCAAGACCAACTATTACAGCAGCTTCACACATAGTCATAAAAGATATACGCACACACCAGACCATGTTTATTCTAACTAAAATATCCGATTTGGTATGTATACCGCCTGACCAATTCCATAGAAATGTCAAAAGTGCCATTCTTTATGAGCTAAATAGTAAGTTTTGCAACAAGGTGATTCCCAAAGTCGGTCTTGCATTGGCAATTTACGATCTGCTAGAATGCGACGACGGTCAATTGAAACCTGGTGACGGGGGTTCGTATATCAATGTTGTCTTCCGTGTTATTGTTTTCAAACCATTTCAAGGGGAAATTCTGACTGGGTTGGTTAAAGAGTCCAACTCCGAAGGATTGAAAGTTGCTCTTGGGAACATGTTTGACGACATTTTTATCCCGAAAGATATGATGTTTGACGGATGTTACTACTCTCCAGAAGAAAACGTTTGGATTTGGAACACTGACCCAGAAGACGAAAGCGGAAGAGTTTATTTTGATTTGAACGAGAAAATAAGGTTTAGAGTCGAAAGAGAACTGTTTTTTGATGTAAAACCTACATCCCCAAAAGAAATGGAAAACCCACAGGCACAGCAGCAAGCCCAGGCACAGAGGCTGAAAACCGCTGAAGGTGAGCAAAATGGAAGCACGGGTAATGAAGACAGTGAGAAAACAAACGTTGAAGTCCACCAAGCTCCTCCACCATACTCGCTAATAGCATCTTGTCAAACAGATGGGATGGGATTGGTTTCGTGGTGGGAAGATGCTTGAACAATGATTCGGGAAAAATGCAAAAAATTCAAAAAAAATCTTAGATACATAAAAGAATGCAAAAAACTATGTGCTTAAAATACAGATTCGATCTATCCCATATAATTATAGATAAATATATATATATATATACACCTGCAAATCTATATAGACACACAGACTAATTATACTGCATGTAACGAGATGTTGAGCTAAACTTCTTATACCCATTGATGACTTTCTCAACAGCTTGCAAAAAGTCCTTTTCGGTGGCCACCTTCCGTCTTGCTCTAATGGCAAACATACCAGCTTCAGTGCAAACGGATCTTAGTTCTGCACCAGTGGTGTTTGGACACAATCTGGAAATCAATTCCCATCTTATGCCTCTTTCCACACTCATTGATTTCGAATGAATTTTGAAAATATTTGCTCTACCTTCCAAGTCAGGCAACGAAAACTCCACTTTTCTATCAATTCTCCCAGGTCTTAGCAAAGCAGGATCCAAAGTGTTCGGTCTATTTGTAGCAAACATGACTTTGATATTACCTCTTGGATCAAACCCATCCAACTGCGTGATCAACTCCAACATGGTTCTTTGCACTTCGTTGTCCCCACCTGCCCCATCGTCAAATCTCGCACCACCAATGGCATCGACTTCATCGAAAAAAATAATAGACGCTTTTTTGGTTCTTGCCATCTCAAACAACTCTCTAACCATTCTGGCACCTTCACCAACGTACTTCTGCACCAATTCGGAACCAATCACTCTGATAAAAGTTGCATCCGTTCTATTTGCAACTGCTCTCGCACATAAAGTCTTACCTGTCCCTGGAGGCCCATATAATAAGATCCCCTTTGGTGGATCAATACCCAAAGTGGCAAATCTTTCTGGTGATAAAAGTGGCAACTCAACAACTTCTCTAAGTTTTTCAATTTGGTCTTTGCATCCACCAACATCGTTATAAGTAATATCTGGTTTTTCCTCCACCGTCATCATCGTCACTGATGGATCTATTCTTGGTGGCAACGGCAACTCAATGTGATATTTCTGTCTGTCAACACCCACTCTCATACCTTCCTCAATATCGGTTGGAGAAACCCTTTCTCCTAGCCCAACAACAAATTTCGCAATCTGCTTCAAATTGATAACGTATTTGGCATCTTCGTCGTCTTCTTCATCGGCATCTGCTCCGTCATTTAAAAGACTGTCGCCAAGCAGTCCAGCAGAGTTGGCACTTGCGGCTGCTGCCGATTCAGTGGTTTCGTTTTTCACTTCGCTGTCCTTGATGATCTTGGTACATCTAGCAACTTGCAACGGGTGTTCTTCGCTCAATCTTTTGCTGTCGCCCGCGATATCCCACAAGTGGGTGGCTGCTAAACCGGTGTCACTTTCTTTGACCCCTGATATTTCCTTGATTTTTTTTTCCAAATCTTTAATATCTTCATCCAAGTCTTTCAACCTGTTTTGGTAAGGTGCCACACCGTATGTTTTCAATACTTGAATATCATCTTCACTCAATGGAATCACTTTTTTCTCTTCCACAGTTTCCTCGTCTACAGGTTTCTTATATTTTTCCCAGTCCTCCTTTGGTGCCATTGTTATCTTAGTTTTCTTGCTTACTCTTGGGTTGTTCCCTGTTGATGTCGATGTGAATTTCACTACCAGCGTTGGAGCAAAGAAATTAAAAATTAATAATTAATGAAATGGTTCTTTCTTATTTACGCTTCCCTTGTGTTTGCCACCCTTCACGGGAACCTTCACGGGGAAAGATAGATCGGCTGCTGAAGCAGCGCTGAAAATATACAAAATTGTCTTTCATTTATGCGTCGGGTAACAGAATGATCATGTGGGAATGTAACGTTATTGTGCCAACAATATTATGCAAACCTCATATTTATCAGAATAAATTAAAGAAAGTTAGGACAGTACAGATGTATTTATAAAGTTGGAGTAATGTGAAAAAAGAGCGGTTGAAAAAAAAAAAAATTTGAATAAATAAATGAATAAAGAATAATTCAAAAATCTCCATTCTTATTGCTCATTTGGCAATCCACATCGATATGGTTTGTGAAGTTGTGTAGATTGTAATACACACACCAAGGGCACAGATGCAGTAGTCCAAATATTTGAAATTTGGATGCGTCTTTGCGTGCATCAATGGGGGAAAAATATAGATCAACGGCACGCACGCCAAAGATCCAACCAACGACACAAACTTGTCCAAATCGTTGGCCCCGACGTAAGCGATCAAACAGCTGACTGTGACAATCATACACCTGAAATAGTTTTTCATCCATTTCACCTTTGGATCAAACTTCCCAGATTGTTTGGGGAACACGTACTGGTTTTCTAAAATTCTGATTGCTGGGAACAATTGCAACGGCGTAGACAAAAGAATAGCCACTGCGTACAAAAACTGACTGGTTTGGGTCATCAAACTGTCCGCGGGGAAGTTCAACAAAATAACCGTTTTCACATCAGTCCCATAACTAAAGTAGCACAACAGTCCAGTGCCAATAAAAAGCAATGTCGAACCAGTTAAAACGCACGCCAAAAGTTTAGGAAACTCGTGTGGCTTCTTCATTGAATCTTGGATAGGAATCAAAAGACCAATACCTTCAAAAGTGAAAATAGCAGTGCCAATGAATAGAGACCATGTTTTGTTGTTGAAAGGAACGACTGTTGAAGAGATCCCCCCTTCTTGAACCATGTGGAAAGAGGAGTAATAGATGACGTAGACCAAGCCAATTAAAATGAAAGCATCTGCAATCAAAGCTGTTCCACCCAATTTCGAGATATTTCTCGTTAAAGACAGCGGGATGAAAACAAGCATTTGAAGGAAAATGTACATTGGCAAGGGATAGTTCATGGACATGAAACTTTGGAAAAACTGCTGCAAATTGGTTGCCGTGAAAACAATATACGCGGAGGCAAATCCAATTTGGGACAAAATGATACTCTGCAAAACAGCTGTTTGGAAAAACTTCCCATATAGAGCGTACCCTAGCTCACCGTAACCCAATCTCGCCTTGGTGTTCAAAGAATTTCTGGAGACAATCAAAATGACAAAGCAGTAGTATGACAACAAACTGCAAATGGCAAGACATCCAACAGCAAACATATACCCTGCGTTTTCAAAACTTTTTGGCAAGAACAAAACACCAGTCCCGATAAAAGATTTGATAAGCAAAAGCACCGCTTTAAAATTGCTTGCTTTCTTCGCGTCCCTGTCGGCATGTTTGAAGCGGTGATGTTTCTTGTTTTTCATGTTAGATTTAATCATTTGGTTGATTCTTGTATTCAAGTCATCAGATAAACTCAATTTCTTGGTGTATCTAGGCAACAAAGACGACGTTTCGTTGGCTGTTGAACTGCTAACATCAGTGGCTCTTTCCTGATCCTGCTCATCAACCAATGCCAATTCGCTTTCACTCTCGTCTCCGCTTTCCTCGTCATCATCGCCACTTTCCTCATCCTCATCATCGCTCAAATCTTCACCAGCAAAATGCCCATATATCGTCAAAAACTCTATAAAATTTCTTGTCAAAAAATTTGGTGGTTGGTATGGTTTTTTAATGTTGTGTTTTTGGTGGTGGTCTATTTGTTTTTGCAAAATAAAGCTTCTTCTAAATCCGTTTGGAGCTCTCATCTCGTTCACGCTCATCATAGGCATTTCCGATCCACCGTTACTTGTTGTGGTCGTATCCAAATTCTGCATGGTTCCGTCTCCTGCAAAATGGTGGCTTCCCGTGCTGTGAGCACTCACAGAAGGCGTCAAAATATTGTTTCTTGCGTTTGAAAGGACCGACTCTGGATGTTGCAGTAATGGGTTCCCGGAGTTGTCGCTGTCCTTTCTGCTCAACGATCCAACTTCAAATGATTTCCTTCTCTGGTGCAAGGGGCCTAACGGATTGTGACTGCTAAAACTGCTTGCAAATTTATCTGGGGAAGCAGATATATTGGTGTTGTTGTTGTTGTTGTTCATGTGTTGCGATTGCCATTTGTACAAGTCTCTCGTCATGTCACCACCTTTTAGCTGCAACGAGTAGTCTGCATTGGAGTTCAAAGAGCTTGCAATTAAGTTGTTCAAGTTGCTGTTGCTATGGTTGCTGCCGTTGGTGAAACTGTTGCCGTTATTGGGAAACGTTGAGCTGGAAGAGCGACGAGCACCGGGATCCCCGTTGTTTGTTGAAATATCTTGTGGCTGAACCAAGTGTCTGGAAACAACGTCTACGACTTGCGGATCAGGGTTGGCTAGATCAACGCGCAACGCAGAGGAAGATCTCGACATCGACGTTCTACGGCTTTCAAAGTTGATTTTCGAGTTGCTAGAGGCTCGTGTTTTCTGGGTGTTGTTTGATCCCTCGGGGATCTCACTCTGTCCAGTAGTATTCATTCTGGTGATTTCCTTTATGGTTTTTCTATTCCTTTACCAAGGTATTGTATACATTAATGACACATTAACAAGTGCTTTCCTCATAGCACGTTTCCCCTTGAGACACGAAATTGTGGGTCTTCGGGTCGGTCTTTTCTGGGACTGCCAAATTTGGATTATTTTATGTTTTTTCCACAAGAAGAGCAAAACAAAGTTACTTTTGTTTTTTTTTTTCCTTTTTTGCCAATTCCGGAAAGTCATTCCGAGCGGAAAATAAAATACGTGTGGACTAGACCGAGTGTCGGCATGCCGGACTTGTCAAGCATTCAAACCACCGAAACACAACTAACAACTCATTTTTGGTCAGCCAATGAGTACAAACAAGCTTGAGGAAACCTTTGTCAGAACATCATACATCAAAAAAAATAATTCGTGAAAAATCACTAAATACATAAATAAATAAATAACTGCATACTCAAGCATTGCAGGTTAACTCCACACGCATCAGCCACCTGAATACTGAAGAAGCATAATCATCGCATGTAATATACATACATTGTACACACGTATATCGGTCAAACATCTTGTTTTCTTATAGTTGCTCACCTTTTTTTTTCTTTCTTTCTTTCTTTCTTTCCCTGTCTTTCTTCTCTGCAACACATACCAATCAGTAGGCTCTGACTGCTGGAGGAACTGGTGGACACTCTGTTTCGTCCAAAGTGGTCATTGTGACGTCTCTGTATTTCATGACAACTGGATCTTCAATATCTTTTTGGAAGGACAACGAGTGTTTCAACCAGTGTTTGTCGTCTCTTGGCAACTGTTCCATTGTTTTCGAGTCGATGATGACGTGGGACCCTCTGCTCTCTTTTCTTGTGTTGGCAGCCACACATGTTTGGTCACTTAGAGTTAGCAAGTTGTGTAGTTCCATGGTTTCGACCAAATCGGAGTTCCAAATCAAAGATTTGTCTTCCACGTTGACGTCTTTGAAAGTTGATGAAATTTCTTTTAATTTTTCAACCCCTTCTTGCAACACTTCTTCGGTTCTGAAAACGGCAACATGATCTTGCATGGCTTTTTGCATTTCCAATCTGATTTCTGCGGTTCTTTTTGGACCGTTTGAGTTTCTGATTTTTTCAAAATTCAATAAAGATTTGGCACCCAAGTCTGCAGGCAATGGTTTGTGAGGTAGACCTGGTTGCAAAGTATCAGTGATGTGGTGAGCAACGGCTCTCCCAAAGACAACCAAATCCAACAAAGAGTTGGCTCCCAATCTGTTGGCCCCGTGAACAGAAACACATGCTGCTTCCCCACAGGCATACAACCCAGGAATGATTTTGTCTTTTCCTTCTTCGTCAATGGTCAAACATTCTCCGGTCCATTTCGATGGGATCCCACCCATATTGTAATGAACGGTTGGAATAATTGGAATAGGTTCTTTGGTGACATCTACACCTGCGAAAATTGCAGCCGTTTCCGAAATACCCGGTAGTCTTTCTTTCAAAACTTTTGCAGGCAAATGACTCAATTGCAAGTACATGTGATCTTTATTTTTCCCAACACCTCTTCCTTCTCTAATTTCTTGGGTGATTGCTCTTGCAACAACATCTCTACAAGCCAAATCTTTTGCACTTGGAGCGTATCTTTCCATAAATCTTTCACCTTCACTGTTGACCAAATACCCACCTTCACCTCTGGCCCCCTCGGTGATCAAACAACCGGATCCGTAGATCCCGGAAGGATGGAATTGCACAAATTCCAAATCTTGCAATGGGAATCCTGCTCTAGAGACCATGGCGTTCCCGTCCCCGGTACACGTGTGGGCTGAAGTACACGAGAAATAGGCTCTTCCGTACCCACCAGTGGCAATAATGGTTTTGTGAGCTCTGAATCTGTGGATGGTCCCGTCTTCTTGGTTGTAAGCAATAACACCAACAACTTCGTTGTTGTGGGTCAATAGATCTAAAGCAAAATATTCAATGAAAAAATCAGTGTTATTTTTCACTGCTTGCCCATACAAAGTATGCAACATGGCATGACCAGTTCTGTCAGCAACAGCACATGTTCTGTAGGCTTGACCCCCTTTCCCGTAATCTTTAGTTTGACCACCAAAGGCTCTTTGGTAAATTTTCCCATCTGGGAATCTAGAAAACGGAACCCCGTAATGTTCCAATTCAATAATCGAATGAGGAGCTTCTCTGGTCATGTAGTGGATGGCATCTTGATCCCCTAACCAATCGGACCCCTTGACGGTGTCGTACATGTGGTGTTTCCAGTCATCTTTGTGGGCGTTCCCCAAAGCAGCATTGATCCCACCTTGAGCAGCCACAGTATGGGATCTCGTGACAAAGACTTTGGAAATACAAGCGGTATTGAACCCAGCTTCACTCAACCCAAAAGCAGCTCTTAAACCAGCACCACCCCCACCAACAACAATACAGTCGTATTCGTGGTCGATAATGTTGTACTTGTGGTTTACGTTTTCGGTTTTAGGTTCGGTGGCCATTCTGGAAACAAGACTTTTCGAAAAAAATCTTTGTCCTGGTTTTGTCAAGGCCTGAAAGTTGGCCTTGGCCATGGTGCTTTTTGTCAAGGAGTGTCTCAACATGTTCAAATTGTGTTTGTATTTTGGTTTCTTGGGGAAATGTATGTGTTCTTGTATTTAAAGAAAAAAAAAAATAGAATAAAAAAAACCGCAACCTATTCTACAAACTGAGAGAGATTACAAAGAATGCTAAAACAACGAAATGAAGATCAGCTTGTTGATATCTTGAAAAGAAACTTACTCAAATATATGAATAATGAAAAATGAAAAACTATTCATGATCGAACAAGTCTTTCTTTTTCGGTTGAGGCTCGAGACTTGATCAAGAGCACTTTCCAAATACACAGTGGAAAAGTGCTAGTTACAACAACAAAGATTGTTGGACCTAACCTAATTAGATAAAATAATGCAAAGGCCTTTTTTATTGCAAAGGAATTTATCGGGATCGTAAAATGGAGTATAAGTTTTTCGTATTCTTTTGTAGTTTATTGCAAAGTTTAACCTTGAACGAATAATCCTGGTATGGGTTTTCTCTCTTGGGTTCGGTCGGAAATTGGAGAAAGGAAAAAAAAAAAAAAAAAAAACAAAAAAAATAAAAAAAAATATATGGAAAACTCAAAAAAGTCATTCGATTGGAGAAACCAATTTTGACTGGATGATGCAAGTTCGTATTAAAAACTGAGTACACGTGATACTTGTGATTTCCACTTGGAGGATTACACGATGATGCTTTGGACTGCTTTTATGCCGCGACAAATGAGTGATGCTATTCGAGAGACATTCGGTACAGATGTGTGTCTCTTGATATTAAACAGAGCAGCTCTGGTGCCAGATTCTCGGGGCAAAGATAGTGCAACTGGCTAGGTATTACTCTCATGGAATTGTGAATTATAATAGGCAAGACATGCAAAGCATAAAAATTATAAAACAACAGCCTTCCAAAAGATCGAAATCATTGCTATTGAACAATATAGTTTCCAGTTTCGTTTAGTGACACAACAATTTACAAGGCCATGCAATTGATAGGGTACACCACATAAACTGTTTTTGTCATTAAATATCATTACTCTCGGTAGCCAAGTTGGTTTAAGGCGCAAGACTGTAATTTAATCTTCACTTCAAGTGTAGATGTAAAGTAATCTTGAGATCGGGCGTTCGACTCGCCCCCGAGAGATATTTTTTTTCTTTTGTTTTTTTTTTTTTTTTCATATTACTTTCTGAACCTATCTTTTCCATTCCATTTCATAAGGAGATGAACTTTTAGTCCATAAATTTACTTTTTTCGATGCTCTTGACATATCAGAAGAAAATAATCAAAGAGTTCCCGGAACAAGGCCATTCCAAATGAAACTCAATGTGGCGGTGCACGGATGCGTACACGGGGACTTGAAAAAAGTTTATGATCTTATACTTTCCAAGTCCCATACTCAGAAAAAAGTGGATCTACTAATCATTTTGGGAGATGTGCAAACGCTAAGGAGCGCCCAGGACTTGGTGTCGATATCTATTCCACCGAAATATCTGTACAACAACAATGTCAGCAGGATAACGGACTTTCCAAAGTTTGTAAAAGACCACTACAAAATTCCGATCCCCACAATCATTATTGGAGGGAACCACGAAAACATGAAGCAGTTTGCAGAGTTACCACACGGCGGATATATCTATCCTGATTTGTATTACCTCGGTTTGAAAAGCGTGGTCACGTTCAAAGGTTTAAGGATCGCCGGTTTCAGTGGAATCACGAATTTGTACGACGTGTACAAGCAGCTGCCCGTGGTGCCTCGCTCTTCTGAGACATCAAAAACCTCAAATACTTTAGGTAATCAGCAGAACCAATGGTGGAACAAAAACAAGAAAACTTTGTACCATGTGCGATTTATGGATTTGGTGCCGTTGTATCTCTATGCGGTGTGCAGCGACCTTCCATTGGATATGGTGTTGAGTCATGATTGGCCCGCGGTGGTCACACAGCACGGTAACATCGAGGACCTATTGAAACGGAAACCTTACTTCCGGAAAGAGGTTTTGAACGGGGAGTTGGGATCCCCCTTGTATGACCCACTATTGCGAGTTATGAAACCGAAGCATTGGTTGAGCAGTCATTTGCATGTGAAGTGGGGGTGTGAAGTCGTTTTTCCTTTTGTTGATGTAGAGAAAAACAAAGATGAGATTGATTTGTTTGATGATGAAGAAGAGAATTTAGGTTCCAACTTTCCCTCGGTCACCAAATTCCTTGCATTGGACAAGTACCTGCCTTCGAGACCAGGTCAGTCGTTTGATTACTTGGAAATGGACGTGTGTGATGACACAACAAATTTGTTTGAGTATGACCCTGTTTTTGTCAACATATTGCGTTTCGTAAACACTCACAAAAATGAAATTCAACGGTTGGTTAACCCTGGATGCTCGTTCGAGGAGAATTTTGCAAACGTAAGGGGGTTTTTTGATGCGCATGGAGAGAAAAGTATGTTGAACAAGAAAAATGATTTGGATTACAACATTGTTGGATATGAGGAGGATTTGAGCAAACAAACGACAGAGTTTGTGTCCAGGTTTCT